>ENA-OQLB01000067-OQLB01000067.1-human-gut-metagenome-genome-assembly--contig:-NODE-67-length-57420-cov-4.675161_pt1 | contig 57420 bp, 54 predicted proteins | sample MGYA00242656_ERZ504813 | MGnify/ENA primary metagenome ERZ504813 (study PRJEB26092, sample SAMD00036388) | human gut metagenome | host: Homo sapiens | study: EMG produced TPA metagenomics assembly of... | reverse complement strand
AGAAAAAGAGCTTGTCAAAGCGCTATTGGATTTCTTCCACATAAAGCAAGACGAAGTACTGTCACTGAAATACATTTTCGAACAACTCCACCTCACCACACATCCGCTGAAGATGCTGTGTATGGACATCCTATCCGAACTGTCGGATGATGACTACATCACCGAAGTGGACAAGCATAAATACAAGTTAAATAACCATGGCGTGGAGATGACAGGCATCTTCCAGCGCAAGAGCAACGGCAAGAACTCCTTCATTCCCGAAGCGGCGGCGATCCCATCTTCGTAGCCGAACGCAACTCGGCACACGCCATGGCGGGCGACAAAGTGCGCATTGCCTTCTATGCCAAGCGCCGCGGGCGCGAAGCCGAAGGTGAAGTCATCGAGATACTGGAACGCGCCAACGACACTTTCGTAGGTACACTGGAAGTTGCCAAATCATACGCCTTCCTTGTTACGGAAAACCGCACGCTGGCCAATGACATCTTCATTCCCAAAGAGAAGCTGAAAGGCGGGAAGACGGGAGATAAAGCCATCGTCAAGGTAGTAGAATGGCCCGACAAGGCCAAGAATCCCATCGGTCAGGTTATCGACATCCTGGGAAAAGCCGGAGACAATACCACCGAGATGCATGCCATCCTGGCCGAATTCGGTCTGCCGTATGTCTACCCTGCTTCCGTAGAAAAAGCCGCAGACAAGATACCCGCCGAAATTCCTGCGGAAGAATATGCCAAACGTGAAGATTTCCGCAATATAACCACCTTTACCATAGACCCAAAGACGCCAAAGATTTTGACGACGCTTGTCTGTCCGCAAGCTGAAGGATAACCTCTGGGAAGTAGGCGTACACATCGCCGACGTAACACACTACGTAACGGAAGGCAGCATCATCGACAAAGAAGCCGAAAAACGCGCCACCTCCGTCTATCTCGTAGACCGTACCATTCCGATGCTTCCTGAACGGCTTTGCAACTTCATCTGCTCGCTACGCCCCAACGAAGAGAAGCTGGCTTACTCCGCTATCTTTGAAATGACAGACAAGGGTGAGATAAAGAACTCACGTATTGTACATACAGTTATCAATTCCGACCGTCGCTTCACCTACGAAGAGGCACAGCAGATTATCGAAACCAAAGAGGGAGACTTTAAAGAGGAAATACTCAAGTTGGACGCACTTGCCAAGATATTACGCGAAAAACGGTTCGCCGCCGGCGCCATTAACTTCGACCGCTATGAAGTGAAGTTCGAAATTGATGAAAAAGGCAAACCCATCAGCGTATATTTCAAAGAATCCAAAGACGCCAACAAGCTGGTAGAGGAGTTCATGCTGCTCGCCAACCGCACTGTGGCCGAAAAGATAGGACGCGTGCCCAAAAGCAAAAAGCCAAAAGTATTCCCTTACCGTATCCACGACCTTCCGGATCCCGAAAAGCTGGATAACCTGTCGCAATTCATCGCTCGTTTCGGCTATAAGCTGCGCACCAGCGGAACCAAGACGGATGTATCCAAGTCCATCAATCACCTGTTGGATGATATTCAAGGCAAGAAAGAGGAGAACCTCATCGAAACCGTATCCATCCGCGCCATGCAAAAAGCGCGTTATTCCGTACACAACATCGGACATTACGGGCTGTCATTCGATTATTACACCCACTTCACTTCGCCTATCCGGCGCTATCCGGACATGCTGGTGCACCGGTTGCTAACCAAATATTTAGACTTAGGCGGACGAAGTGTTTCCGAACAGAAATACGAAGCCCTCTGCGAACATTCCAGCAGTATGGAACAGATTGCTGCCAATGCGGAACGCGCCTCTATCAAGTACAAGCAAGTGGAATATATGACAGAACGCCTTGGGCAGACGTACGACGGTGTCATTTCAGGCGTTACCGAATGGGGGCTGTACGTAGAGCTGAATGAGAATAAGTGTGAGGGAATGATACCTATCCGCGACCTCGACGATGATTACTACGAGTTCGACGAAAAGAACTATTGCTTGCGCGGACGCCGGAAGAAACGCACATACAGCCTCGGCGACGCTATCACCATCAAAGTGGCACGTGCTAACCTGGAGAAAAAGCAATTGGACTTTGCACTGATTGAATAAAAGAGACCATCATCCTTATAAAAGCATATAATACACACATACATGAAGACAATTACTATTACAGATCGCAGACAGATAGAAGACATCATCCGTAAATGCCCTTATTGTACGGTGGGGATGACCGACAAAGAAGGCAATCCGTACATAGTGCCCATGAACTTTGCCTGGGAGAACGATACCGTTTACTTACACTCGGGGCCCGAAGGAAACAAAGTGGAAATGGTGGTACGGCATCCGCAAGTCTGCATCAATTTCTGCGAAGGACACGAACTGGTGTATATGCACAAACAGGTGGCCTGCAGTTACAGTATGAAATCCCGCAGCGTTATCTGCAAGGCAAAGTGCGTTTCATCGAAGATATGGATGAAAAGCGCCGGATACTCGACATGCTTATGAAGCAATATACAGACAATGAATACAGCTATGCCGAACCTGCTGTGCGCAATGTGAAAATATGGGAGGTGAAAGTGGATGAAATAAGTTGCAGGTCGTTCGGATTAAGGCCGAGTGAAGTAAAATAAAAAAAGAGCGTGCTTTCCTGCACGCTCCTAACCTAACTAATAAATCTATTAACATCATTATGTGATTCCTAAATCTTTCTTGTCAGAAGCTCTATTTCTTAATGGTGATGTTGAAGTCTGATAAAATTACCAGTATTCACATCTACATATTCAGGTTTATAGTTTGTAATACTCTTACTCCCAATTACCCCAAAAGAAGCAATACACCCAGAATTATACAGATTAATATAAGATACTGACAATTTATCCCAACTCATCTCATTGAAACGAATACTGGCTCCTCCCTTTCCACTGTTGGCAAAAGAACAATTAGTCACAGTAGCACTTTGTACTCCTATCAAACGCATAGCAGAACCTTGTTCTTTATTGTCCACATTTTCAATTGTACAATGGTTAACTGTCAGCAATGGTCCACTGGTGCTTTCATCATTTCCACCTCGATAAATATTCAAAGCACTACCTAATAATCGATAAAATATACAATTACCAACATGTAACTCTTCTACATTGTATTTACCTTTATCATCTTTCTCTCCAGCAAAATTAATTGCTTCCCCTGACATGTCATGAAAAAAAGAATCCCGGATAATCACCATTGGTGAGAAAGTAGATTTTTCGCCACGAATGGCAGCCAAGCCAGATTCATTGAAATTATAGAATTCGCAATTATCAACAGTAAGTAAATAAGGAGTAATAGTACCTGATTTCACAGTTATACCACCTTCAGACAAAGCTTTCCCTGCCTCACCTTCACCATTGAAAGCAAGACCTTGTATTTCCAAGTTTCCACCATTGACAATGGTCACAAATGCTTTACCAGACATACCATTAAAACATAAAACGGGACGTTTAGATAAATGGGAGTCTGCTTGAATACGAATATATTTATCTATCAACAAAGTATTATCCAGCCAATAAACACCCTCTTCCGAGAGATTCAAAATATCACCGGACTGCGCTTTGTTAAAAGCCTCTAATAGCGTATTTTGTCCTGCCTTCACACTGATTTCATTACCAGTAAGCATCAATTATGATTTTCAGAAAAAGTATACCAACTTGCACCGAGTTTTTTCTCCATATATGGCTTTAAATCAATACTATCTAATAAAGTCGTATTATTCTGAAAACCCCTTTGTGTTACGGTATAGGGATAATTCACCACATTATCAATAAAAGTAAAGCCAGAAATATCATCAAAAGACTGATAAAGCGCTTTATCTGACTTACTAATGAACTGATTACGGATAAAAGAGATATTTGAGGGTGGTAATGTACGTTCATTATCTTTTCCTACACAAAATAGGATATTATCACAATTAATAAAACGATTATCTTCTAACGTTACATCCTTTACATGATGATAACGGTTAGGTAAAGAATTAGGAACCGCATTCATCAACCAAGAGCCGCAAAAAAACGATCACCTTTCAGCCCATAGAACAAATTCCCCTTAATAATATGGCCTTCATTGACTACACGTACTCCGCCTGTACAAGGTAATCCATTTCCTATAAATGCGTTTCCTTCAACTAAATTACGGTTACCATGACGTAAAGCCAAAATACCACGACATTCTAAAAATACATTATTACGAATAATGTTATCACTTGATTTGATAGAAACAACTTCAACTTCCCCATTACAATGGTGAAACATATTATCTTCTATCACTGTATTCGAAGAAAAAAATGCATGATGTGAGGTTCCCACACGAATCGTTTCGCCCCCATTTGAGCCCAATATCGGGCGTTCACCGAAATAATTGTGATCAATTCTATGATTATTATTACGGTCTCTCTCACCATTTAAAATAACAGCCAAAGTTACTCCTGCATAAAGCTTACCCAAAATAGAATTATGGTCCAGTCGATTATTTCGTCCGTAAAGAAGAATCCAGCTCCCAGATACCCCACGATCTATCGGATTGAAGTAATCAATGACACAATCTGTTATACGGCAGTTGTTAGCAACTTTTTCACCTTTACGAAACTCAATCACAGCTCCTTTAGGAGTGTAACCATTACGAAAATGCAATCCGTTTATTTCAACGTATTCTCCACATAAACGAAGATTAGATACACCTTCTATAAAAACACTGCCTGGTTGTTGAGTCATAACAACAATCGGCTCTTCTACCGTACCATACCCCTCGAGTTGTAACTGGATATTTGTATATGTACCTGATTTAATATAAATCGTATCACCTGGACGAGCCTTCTCCAAAGTATTTTGAAGAGAATTTAAGTCAATAGTCCAATTTCCTTGCGAACATGCGGCCAACAAAGGAAAAATCCAACAAAGTTTAATAAATGATTTAAGCATCACAAGCTATATATATATTAAAGTTTCACTAGTTAACGAATTTTCATCGGATAATAAATACCCTCTGTCATTAATGAGAAATTATCTGTACGGAAAGGAGTTGCTGGGAAACCCTCTTTATTAAAAAGATTAGCTTCCGTCCAATTAGACCAACCATAACGTACCGCAATAGGACGCTCTACAACATCAGACCAGACAAATACTTTTCCATCCCTAATTTCCGCTCTTGCCGATACAAAATTATAATCCGCCCCACAAATAGAAAAACCTTTCAATTCCTCGCCCAAAGCAGTCAAACCAGAATAAACAAAGTCAAAACTAATTTCTGCTTTATTATCTTTTATTTGCATTGATTTATATACCGGGCCTGAATATGGTACTTTTTTATCATATTGCAAATGCAAAGCACAGGATGCTAAACGTTCACCAATAGGTTTCTTATAAATAGGGTGTACATCGTTTTTCTCCCCTTTATCAATACTGACTACCATAGCAGTATTCTTTACTGTTTTCCATGTAAATAGCTGGCATCACGTAACTCAGCCAATTTGGACGATCTTGCCAAAAAGGATGATCAAAATTCGACAACTGAACAAAATAAAATGGTAAATCAGGTTGATGAAAATCAGTACGCCATTGTCTAATTAATGCTGGAAAAAGTACTCTATACTGCTCCGCCCGCTCTGCATTACCCTCGCCTTGATACCAAATTACACCTTTAGCCGTATAAGGAATAATACGCTGCAACATAGTATGATACAATCCACAAGGGCGTTTATGATGTTTAGGGCCCACTGGTTCGAAAGGACGAACAACGTTTTATATCCCATAGTCACTGAGTCATTATAAACCCTATAAAGTACCTTATACTCCTCCATTTTTTTCTCATATAAGGTATCATCCATAATAGCAACTTACGATAATTATCCAAAATAGGACGTAATTTATCATCTCTTTCCAGCGTCTCTTCTTTCACCCAAGCTTCAGCAGGCGTTCCACCACGATAACAACAAATGATACCAATAGGAACATTTAATTCTTTCTGAAGTTTACAAGCAAAATAATAACCGATGGCAGACATATTCGCAACTTGTGGCGCTGTTGCGGTCTGCCATTTCATTTCTTTATTAACATTATGCCCTTTATAATATACTTGAGGTACTATTAGAAAATGAATATTCTGATTATTAGCTGAACGAACAACAGCTTCTCCATTTTCACTCATAAACAGCTTACGCTCCATATTTGATTGTCCTGTTGCTAACCACACTTCTCCAACATACACTTCAGACAGTAGAACAGATTCATTTCCTGAAGTTACTTTTAACCGATATGGCCCCCAGCAGCCAGATTCTTCAAAGACAACATCCAGCGCCCGTCAGGCTTAACTTCTGTCTTTACTTTTTGATTTTGAAATTCGACCTGTACTATAGCAAAAGGACGTCCTATTCCCCAAATATTATTTATATCTTCTTGCTGCAATACCATTCCTTCACCAAAAACTTCAGCTAAAGACAACTGGAAATTATTACCCGTGGAGGCTCCCCAAAGGAGCCCCCAACAGATACAAATTTGCAAACATACAAATATACAACCTCTTTTCATCATTTTTATCAGTTATAACCCTCGTTCTGAGATAAAATTTCTTTTCCTAACAAACAAATTTCACGTCCCGGAATAGGATAAAGCATTTGAAATCTTTCTACCTTAGTAAATTTCTGCTTTGGTAAAAGTCTAGAGTCCTGTCCGTGTGCTTCCATAATTCGAATCGTTTCAGATACTCCAACTACACGCTGTAAATCAAACCAACGTTGGTTTTCGAACGCAAACTCAAATTTACGTTCCTGAAGTAATTCATTTCTAGAAACCGAAGTTACGGGAAGATGCCCTGCACGTGCCCTCACTGCATTATAAACGGCTAAAGCATTCACATCATTAGTTATATCATTCGCATAAGGTTCAGAGGGAGCACCTAATACCGCTTCAACATACATTAAAAGTACATCAGCATAACGTAAAATAGGAGCATCGGCAGCATTATCCTTTTGTGAAGGCTTAGTTCCCCTTTTCAAGTATTTACCACACACAATCCAAATACCCGCCTTATCTTCTTCCATTAAATTGGTCTGGCTACGTACAACATCACTTTCACATTCCTCAGCGAATGGAGTAGTAGGTGTATTTAAACCTGAATTACCACCAAATACAGAAAAATCATAACTAAATGTTTGTCCTTCACCCGAAGTAGAATTAAATTGAACAGCAAATAATATCTCACTATTCCATTTAGTGCTTTCTGAGAATATAGAGCTATAGTCTGAAGCTAATCCTACTCCTGAAACAGTACTCTTGCTAGGATCTGACATATTAATCAACGTAGCAAGCAAAATCTTTGCATCGGAATGACGACCTAAAGTAAGATATACTTTAGCAAGCAACGCTTTAGCTGCCATAGCATTTGCTTTGCCCTTAGTCATGTCAGGCAAATTATTTATAGCAAACTCTAAATCGGGAATAATGACAGTAGAATAAACCTCAGAAAGAGGCTTCCGGCGAAACATATCTGTTTCATTGGCATCTATCGTACGAGTAATAATAGGTAAATCCCCCCATAAACGAACCATATTAAAGTAAACTAATGCACGTATAAAGCGTGCTTCACCTTCTATTCGGTTGCGAGTCACCTCATCATTTACTATACCCAAATTATCTATTACTAAGTTTGTACGGGAAAGAGCATTGAAACAGGCTTTCCAATAATTATATACATCACCACTCTCAACAATATCTTTCACAAAAGTGTCAATATATCCAAACTCACCTTCTGCCAAATAAGAAGAAGAAAGATCTGAACGCATTTCCATCAATACATAATCATGATTCAAAGACATTTGTTGGAGACCGTCATAACAACCAACCAAAGCCAATTCAACATCACTTGTCTTATTAAAGAAGTTTGTTTGTGTCAAATCTGATTTAGGTTGTAAATCCAATGCATCCGTACAGGAAGCCAAAAATAAGCTTAAACCCAAACCTATTATATATTTCATTTTTTTCATATCAGTCAACATTAGTAATTAAAATTGAAAATTAAAGCCAAGCGTATAAGTACGAGCCAACGGCATTGCACCACTCTGATAACCATCAATCAATGGAGTATCAAAGCTCTTAATACCTTCAGGATTATACCCTTTATAATCACCCAACAAGAAATAGCATGGATTATAAATAGACGCATAAACACGTAATGAACAGTTCTTCATAATATTTTTAGGCAATGTATATCCTAAATTGATACTGCGTATTGCAATAAAAGAAGCATCCTCTACAAACCAGCAGGCTGAAGCTTTATGTTTGATATTATTATAGGAATTCTGGTACTCTGGCAACAATTTCCCATTCCATTGACTCTGAGCATAATGCTCATCAATATTAAATACTTTATTACCATGTGACCCTTGAACCACTACATTTAAATCGAAATCTTTCCATTTTAAATCATTAGTCATACCCCAAGTTACTTTCGGATATGGAGAGCCCTGTGCTACCATATCATCATCGTCTATTTTTCCATTGCCGTCCAAGTCTTTAACATGTACCAATTCTGGTTTCACATCAACCGGCCATACAGGACTGATAAGCCTTCGTTAGGAATCTCTTTTTCAACAACAAAGCCATAGAATTGAACTAAAGGTTTACCGACCTCAGTTACAAAATATGTAGGACGTTTTTCTTCTCCTTTAGGCCTGCTTATAATCTTATCTACACCACCTAAGTTTAAAACCTTATTAAAGTTCTGTGCAATATTTAAACTTGTAGACCAAGAGAAATCCTTTGTTTGAATATTCTGGGTTGTAATTTCAATTTCATAACCGGTATTACTCATTTTACCCATATTAACCAACTGGTTTGTTTGTCCCGTCATACTAGAGATCTCTCTTTCCAAAAGTAGTTTATCCGTTATCGTATAGTAAGCATCAAGATTAATTCTCAAACGATTATTAAACATACCCAAATCAAAACCACCATTATACTGATAAGTTCTCTCCCAACCCAAGTCTTTATTTTCACTGGAAATTTGTGTATATCCAGGAGTTACTTTATTATTGATTACAGCATTGGACTGTGAAAGAAGACCAAATGCTTGGTAATTACCAATATTTTTATTACCACTGGCACCAAAACTTGCTCTAATCTTTAATTCATCAATTATCTTCTTAACCGGAGTAAAGAATGATTCCTCAGAAATACGCCAACCTAAAGATACTGAAGGGAAATACCCCCATTTATTATTAATACCGAAACGAGAACTTCCATCCCAACGTGAACTTACAGAAGCAAGATATTTACCTTTATAAGAATATGTGACACGTCCTAGTGCCGATAATAGCAGTTCCTCATACTCAGTAGTATTACCCGAGTTAATGATACCAGCATTCAAGGTTTGAATATTATCAGTCGGAAAGTCTGAAGCTGTCATATTGCTATTATAGCCTGTAGTCTTTTGAACTGTATAACCAGCCAATATACTTAAAGAATGATTTTCTCCTAAATTAGGAGTATAGGTCGCAATATTTTCATTCAACCAATCTATTACTTTTGCAGTTTTATATTGTCCGCTCGTTTTACCATTATTATGAGCTAAACTACTCTGATAAAATTTATAGTCCATCATAGAAGCATATCCACCAAAAGAACTTTTTAAAATCAAACCTTTAACAGGTTGATACTGTAAGTAGATATTTCCTAAGGCTTTAATATAACCAGTTCTATCATTACGCTCTAAAGTAGTAGAAATACCATTATTACCACCAGCATTTTTTACACTAATATATTCTCCATTATAAGGGACTTTCGAAAAATGATATTCATGAGCATAGTCACCTATATTTAATGTAGGATCAGACAAACGAGCCCATTCAATTGTCTCAGCAGTATGCCTTACTGGGATGTACATAGCATCTCTAAATACCTGATTAATATTTGATTGAGATCCTGAACGATAAGCGCGTTGGGAATCAACAACTGCATTCACATTGACGCCGAATTCTAATTTATCATTAATCTTAGCATCAACCTTAGCATTTAAATTAAACTTTTTATAACGATCTGTTATAACAATTCCTTTCTCATCCAAAAAAGAACCAGATGCGTAGTAGTTCACGTTTTTTGAACCGCCAGAAACACTAATCTGATGGTTCTGTATATATCCCAGTTTTATTGTTTCTTCTACCCAGTCAGTTTGAGTTCCCAAAACATCAGAAGCAACATAAACTTTTTTCATATCATCTACCATAGACGCATGAGCTCCACTGGTCGGTCTACCCATTTCTGCATATATTTGTTCTGCTTTTATCTTCCAATCTTCAGGACGTGTACGTTGTATTCCTTTCAACAGTCGCTCTTTAACACCACCATAACTATTTATGCGAATAGTAGGTTAGAGCCTTCAGAGCTACCACTACGTGTAGTCACAATAATAATACCATTTGCACCTCTTGAACCATAAATAGCAGCTGATGCAGCATCTTTCAATACCTCAATAGATTCTACATCATTCATATCAACATCTGACAAATCTCCTGGGATAGGATAACCGTCTACTACGATCAGAGGATTCGTATCTGCAGAAATAGACCCAATACCACGTATCTGAATTTTAGGACTAGCTCCCGATTGCGCTGAAACATTTTGAATTTGCACACCCGCCAATTTACCAACTAACGCCTGGTCTGCACGAGAAACGGGCAATTGCCCCAGATTCTCATTTTTAATTTTTGAAATAGAACCTGTTAAATGAGATTTCTTCTGAACACCATAACCAACCACTACTACTTCATCTAGCTGTTGTTGATCCTCAGTCAAAGTTACATTTATTTTTGGCTGTCCTTTGCAAGCTACTTCTTTCTGAGTAAACCCGATATATGAAAATACAAGAATGTCTGCTTCTAAATCTGGTACACTAATTGAGTAATTTCCATCAATATCAGTAATACATCCAATAGTAGTCCCCTTTACAAGAATATTCACACCAGGCAAAGGCGAATGTGTCACATCTATAACTTGGCCTGTCACAATTTTCGTTTGGGCAAAAATCGCCATACCATACAGTTGCATCCAGCAAAACATGATTAACAAAAAAGTTCGCCGAGAAGCAGTTTGAAATAATTGTCTGTTCTTCATAAAACTATAAAATTAATGATTAACAATAAATATATATCACAATAAGATAATAATCCTAATAGTAGTTTTACCATCTTCCATAGCCATTCGCTACAAAAAAGTTGATCACTGCACAAATTGGTTTGCCAAAAATAATAGTATTTTTAATAATATCAAAGTAAAAAGAAGAAAAATATAAAAATAAATCATATTACCACATAAGGGTTCTATAAATAACGATATACACATAAAATAGTACGCGTACATTATTATATCATTAAGCAAAAATCAATATAATATACTAATAATCAACATATTTATATTTAAACAAAGAAAGCAAAAGAAGAAAGGGAACAATCATAAAAAGTGCGCACAAAAAAATATTAGGTGAACCTATGATAAAAAACATAAAAAATATCTGGTATTTTATTTGCTCAAAATAAAATTAACCACTATTTTTGGAAAACCAATTTAAAACAAAGAAATACTCATGAAAACAAAAAGTATTCTAACAACTATTTTCTTATTTCTGGCATTTACAATCCAGGCCAAGTTACCAGAGCATCCCTGCTTATTGCTTACTCAAAAAGGAATTGAAAAAATAAAAGCTCAAAATAAAGCCGGCTATGCTATTCAATACGACATTAACTCAAATAAAAAATCAAATATATCCTATCTTAAAACAACCGATAGAAGTTCCACTTCCTAAAGACGCAGGAGGTGGCTATACACACGAACAACATAAGCGCAACTATAATAACATGTATAATGCAGGTGTACTTTTCCAATTAACTGAAAAAAAAGAATATGCGGAATATGTAAAAAAAATGCTTATACAATATGCAGAAATGTATCCTAATCTACCCTTACATCCAATTCAAAAATCTAATTATAGAGGAAAGCTCTTTTGGCAAGGGTTAAATGAATGTGTTTGGTTAGTATACACATCTCAAGCCTATGATTGTATATATAATTACTTAAATCCCAAAGAAAGAGAGTTTATTGAAAATAATTTATTTAAGCCAATGGTTGAATTTATCGCTATACACAATAAATCCACATTCGAAAAAATTCACAACCACGCTACCTGGGCAGTAACAGGAGTGGGGATGATTTCCTATGTTATGGGAGATAAAGATATGCTAGAGAAAGCATTATATGGACTAGATAAAAGCGGAAAAAGTGGTTTTATTAGGCAAATAGATCAACTTTTTTCACCCGACGGATATTTCGAGGAGCCTTATTATCAGAGATATTCATTACAGCCATTCATTATGTTTGCTCAAGCTATTGAGAACAATGAGCCTGAAAGAAAAATATTTGAATATAAAAATGGAGTAATATTAAAAGCCGTCACTACCCTATTACAAATGTCTGAAAACAACGGCCAATTCTTTCATTTCAATGACGCTTTAGACAAGACCTGGCACAGTACAGAGTTAGTTTGGGGTATTGATATCTCCTATAATAGAACAGGCAACAAACAACTATTATCTATAGCAAAAGAACAAAATACTGTTATCCTAAATGAAGCTGGATATAAAGTTGCTACTGACATAGAACTTGCACAACCTTTTATACATCAAACAATGGTCATAAGCGATGGAGCCAAAGGCGACGAGGGTGGCATTGGAATTCTACGCTGCCCAAATAAAAATAATGAAAGCTGTGTAGCTCTAAAATACACATCACAGGGTATGGGACATGGACACTTTGATAGGTTATCATTTACCTATTACGACAATAATAAAGAAATAATACAAGACTACGGGGCTGCACGTTTTTTTAAATATAGAGCCTAAAAATGGCGGCCATTATTTACCTGAAAATAATAGCTTTAGTAAGCAAACAATAGGGCATAACACCCTAATAGTCGACGAAACCAGCCACTTCAATGGTAAATTGGACGAAGCATCAAAATACTCTCCCACATTCTATGCTTTCATCAATGGCGAACAGGTAAAAATGATCAGTGCAAAAGACAAACACGCTGTTCCCGGAGTAACTATGCAGCGAAATCTACTGCTAATCTCCCATCCTGCTTTTGAACATCCTCTCATTATTGATATATTCAAAATAATTTCACAAAAAAACATCAATACGATTTGCCTTATTATTATAAAGGGCATCTCATTAATACTGATTATAAATACAACGCATTCGATACAACTCGCACTTTGTTAGGCAGCAAAAACGGATACCAACATTTATGGATAGAAGCACAAGGAAACCCCAGGCAAGAGACAACTTCTACCACTTGGTTAAACGATAATAGATTCTATACATTAACCGCTGTAACCGATGAAAATACAGAGATATTTCTAACCAGAATTGGTGGTAACGACCCTAACTTCAATTTGAGAAACGATCCTTGCTTAATGTTTCGCCAGAAAGAGAGTGATAATCATACATTCGTATCTCTCATAGAAGCACACGGAGAATACAACCCACGTCTGGAATATACATTAGCTCCTTACACAAACGTACAAAACATCCAAATTATAATGGACACAGAGGAATATACTATCCTCAAAGTTACAACTAAAAATAAACAGGCCATAACTATCTGTTTTGCGAATACAGATAATAATCCACATTCTGTACATAAAATAAGAGATTATAGCTGGCAAGGAGTCTGCGAAATAAAATAACGCAAATAATAACTATTAAAAAAACAACATTATGAAAACATGTAGTAAAGTTTTTCTATTAGAAAATGAAATAAGTTGGGAACAAGTTGGTGAAGGTATTCAAAGGCAAATACTCGGATATGACGGACAACTCATGCTAGTAAAAGTGAAATTTCAGAAAGGGGCTATTGGAAACGCCCATGAGCATTTTCATTCCCAATCCACCTATGTTGTTAGTGGAGTGTTCGAATTTCATGTAAACGGAGAGAAGAAAATAGTCAAAGCCGGAGATGGAATCTATATGGAACCGGATGTCTTACATGGTTGTACCTGTCTCGAAGCTGGTATTTTAATTGATACCTTTAGCCCAATGCGTGAAGATTTTATAAACGAATAACTATCATGAAAATCAAAGGTGTAAGATGGTGGATTATTGGGCTAATCATGCTCATTACCATCATAAACTATTTGGATAGAGGTACTCTAAATTATATGTGGGTAGCCAATATTGAATACACTCTAACAGACTCTTTTAATCCTAGTCTTAGAGTGAACCAAGCCACTCAGATAAATGAGCAAACCTATCTTTTAACCAACGGTCAAGGCCATGAGATTCAAGTTGAAGCAAGTAGAATCTCACTAAAGGAGAAAAATGGCCAGACAATGGTAATAAACAAAGAGGGAATTGCCTATGATTTAGACTAATCAGTACTGATTTGTCTACTGAAGAAGCTGCCAAGCAAGCTAAAGATATACTAGGAACGATTACCATATTTTTTATGATAGCTTATGGTATAAGCCAGTTAGTATCTGGAAAAATGTATGACAAAATTGGTACAAGAAAAGGATTCTTCGTTTCTGTATTATTATGGGGAGCCGCAGATGCCATGACATCACTATCACGAGGCATCCTTTCATTAACAACATTTCGTATGATGCTGGGATTAGGAGAAGCCGGTCCATGGCCAGGAACCACTAAAAGTAACGCTGAATGGTTTCCACAGAAGGAACGTGCATTAGCACAAGGTTTATTTGGTGCAGCAGCTTCGTTGGGTTCTATTTTTGCACCCATCATTATACTCATGCTGTATATTACACTTGGATGGAAGCTTACATTTGTAGTTGTCGGTGGTTTCGGTTTATTATGGCTAATTCCATGGATTATCATCAACAAAAAAGGACCTAAAGAACACCCATGGATTACTGATAAAGAAAAAGAATACATATTAACTGGACAACCGGAAATCAAGATTACCAATGACAAAGGCAAAGGCTGGAGAGAATTATTATCAAACAAAAAAAACTGGTCTGTTATTTTAGGACGTTTTTTTCTTGATCCCATTTGGTGGATGTTTGTCACTTATCTACCACTCTATCTAGCTGATGTCTTCAAACTTAATATTAAGGAAGTAGCATTCTCCGCATGGGTTCCTTATGTAGGCGCAATGGTTGGTAGTATTGCCGGTGGATGGATGTCAGGCTTTTTAATCCGAAAAGGAAAAAGTGTTGATTATTCACGTAAAGCTGCCATGTTATTGGTGGATTTATTATCATCCCTTCTATAATTGCAGCCGTTTATTCTACAACTTCTATTATGGCAGTTATCTTTATGGCTTTCGTCTTGGGAGGTTTTCAATTTGTCATGACGAATATTCAAACAATACCCAGCGATCTACACTCCGGAAAATCCGTTGGCTCATTAGCAGGTCTAGGTGGTGCATCAGCCGTATTAGGAACTATTCTAGCAATATTATTTGCCCAATACATCACAAACTGGCTATTATTATTCTCACTACTTGCAGCATTAGTTCCATTATCATTATTATCCATATTTTTGACTGTCGGTAAAATAGAACAAATAAAATAAAGTTACACATATTCATTAAACTAAAAAATAATATGAAATTACAAGGTAAAGTAGCCATCGTAACAGGTGGAGCACGTGATTTGGGACGTGCAATCTCAATCAAATTCGCTCAAGAAGGAGCTAAAGTAGCTGTAAACTATTTCGACAACCCGGAAGATGCAGCAGAAACTTTAAAATTAATTCAGGCTGCAGGGTCTGAAGGAATTATTGTACAAGGTGATATGACAAAAGCAACTGATGTCAAAAATCTATTTGACAAAGCTATTGAAGCATTTGGAAATCACATTGATGCATTAGTTAATGTTGTTGGTGGAATTGTTGGTCGCAAATTAGTAACAGAACAAGACGAAACTTGGTATGACTTTTTAATGGATGTAAATATGCGTAGCGTATTTCTATGCACCCGCGAAGCTGTACCGTACATGAGTGCCGGATCTACCATTGTCAATTTTTCGTCTCTTGCAGCCCGTGATGGTGGCGGTCCTGGAGCATCTATGTATGCAACTGCCAAAGGTGCTGTTATGACTTACACACGTGCTATGGCCAAGGAACTTGGTCCCAAAGGAATACGTGTCAACGCATTAGCTCCCGGCACAATAGCTACATCATTCCACGATCGCTTCAATACACCAGAAAACAGAGAACGACTGAAAGCCACATATGCCCTCCGTCGTGAAGGTGAAGCAAAAGAAGTGGCAGATCTAGTAATCTACCTTTCATCCGAGGATTCCTCTTATATTACTGGTGCAAACATAGATATTAATGGTGGTAGTTTCTTCTCATAAAACAATTCAAAATAAATAATATATAAAGATGGCAGGAGCTAATATTGGCTCCTGCATTTTAATATAAAATATCTATTTTGTAACAGGTGAGAGGAGAGTTTTTCCTTCAAAGTAATTTATAATATTCTGAAGGGCATAACGAGTGCTTTCTACACGTGTATCAATAGTCCCTGTGCCATTATGAGGTGATAATAGCACATTATCAAGCTGTAATAATTCCGAAGGTATTTCAGGCTCATTTTCAAATACATCCAACCCCGCACCAAATATTCTTTTTTTTTGAAGAAAATGTATCAATACTCTTTCATTAATCAGATTTCCCCTAGCTGTGTTTATCAATACCACAGAAGGTTTCATTAGTTTAAACTGTTGTATATCAATCATGTGATAGGTTTCTGAAGTCGCTGGGGCATGTAATGATATAAATCAGATGTAGCTAACAATTCATTCAAACTGACCAATCAGCCTCATACGCATTTTCAATTTCTTGAGATAATCTTTTTCTATTATAATATATAATTCTCATACCACAAGCAGAAGCTCTTCTTGCCAAAGCTTGCCCTATCGCTCCCATACCAACTATCCCTAAAGTCTTTCCATATAAACTGATTCCAAGATTTTCCATCACATCAATTTCTATTCCTCTTGATGAACGTAATTTCCTATCACATTCAGAAATTCTTCTAGCCACATTCAATAACAAGGAAAAAGCCAGCTCAGCCGTTGGTTCAATAACCGGTTTCGGAGAATTGGTTACCAAAATTCCTTTTGTAATAGCATAATTAACATCTATATTATCATAACCTGCTCCAAAGTTTGCAATAATCTCCAAGTTAGTAGCACGATCTATAATTTCTTTAGTTACCTTAAATGCATAAGTAGGAAGCAAAGCATCACAACGCCCAATCCATCTATCAAGCATACAGCTACTAATCAATCCTTTATCAGGCATAATAATTTTATAATCATTTACAATTGTTTCAAAAGCCACTTTAGGAAGCTGATGAGTCACAAGAATCGTTTTCATATATACTACTAAAAAAATGTTTTACTATGACAACCTAATATACTTTTATGCAAAAATAAGTTTCCAGAATTGGAAAACCAAATATAAGCTAAAAAAAGAATACTAAAACACTTAGCCGATCTCCAATCTAAACCGAATATATTTTCTAACATTTTGTTGAATCTATAAAAGAAGTATTTTGAATTAATTTGTATCTTTGCAAACATTTAATAAATTAACATATGACTGATATATTGAAGCTTTTAGAACCTGCTGGCGAAAATGCAACTGATGATATCATCAGACAAATTCGCTTTTTACTTGACTCTGGCGATTTACAACCTGGGGACAAACTTCCGGCTGAGCGTAAATTAGCTGAAAAGTTCCAAGTTGCACGTTCTCAGGTAAGGGAAGCATTTAAAAAACTAGAGTTTTATAATATCATTAAAACAATGCCACAAAGTGGCTCGGTAATCTCGGCCATTGAGTCTACTGCTTTAAATAGCTTAATCAGTGACATTTTAAAAATGGACAATTGCGACTTCCACTCTTTAGTAGAAGCCCGTTCTATTATTGAAATTAATGCTGCAAAACTTTGCGCAATTCGTCGTACAGAAGAAGATCTGAAAATGATAGAGAGCGCAATGAACAACTATAACAAAAAAATAAAAGAATGCGGTTCTGCATTAGAAGAAGATTTATACTTTCATCGTACTATTGCTGAAGGTTCTAAAAATACAGTATTAAAATCTATGATGATGACAATTACACCTGACATCATGGCAAATTATGCTAAATTTAATGTTTGTAAGACAAATTTTGAGATCCCAATAAGTGAGCATCGTCTTCTTTTCGAATATATTAAAAATAACAATGCAGAAGCAGCTAGTAATATTATGAGTCAGCACCTTACAGGAGTACTAAATTTTGCTAAAACACAACAAATTGCCCTCTAGACATAAAAAAACCAATTATAAAAAAGCCCGAGAATCAATTTAACAATCAGGCTTTTTATATTAAATCATAAAGGATATTCCTCAAAAGCATACAGCAGCGTTGACAAATAACGTTCTCCCGTATCAGGCAGCAATACCACGATGTTCTTGCCCTCATTCTCCGGTAGTTGCGCCAGTTCTGTGGCAGCACTCACAGCGGCTCCCGAAGAAATCCCCACTAACAGCCTTCGTATCTTGCCAGTTCGCGGCTCGTACGGATAGCATCATCATTGGATACTTGCAGAATTCCGTCCACAATTGCACTATTATAGTTTTTGGGAACAAAGCCCGCACCGATACCCTGAATTTTATGCGGCCCCGGTTTTCCCCCCGACAGCACCGGCGAGTCTTCCGGTTCTACGGCTATCACCTTCACTTCGGGATTATGTTTCTTCAAAGCCGCTCCAACACCACTCACTGTTCCTCCGGTGCCTACCCCGGCGACAAACATATCGACTTTCCCGTCCGTATCCTGCCAAATTTCCTGTCCGGTAGTACGCTCATGGACGGCAGGGTTAGCATGATTGTCGAATTGTTGCAAAATCAGCGAACCGGGAGTGACCGACTTCAATTCTTCGGCACGCGCCATAGCGCCTTTCATGCCCTCCGCACCGGGAGTCAAGACAAGCTCCGCCCCAAGGGCTTTCAGCAAGTTGCGACGCTCCATGCTCATAGTGTCCGGCATAGTCAAAATCAGTTTATAGCCTTTGGCAGCCGCAACAAAAGCAAGCCCCACCCCGGTATTTCCGCTGGTCGGTTCGATAATCGTCGCACCGGGTTTCAGCAGCCCTTTCGCTTCCGCATCTTCTATCATAGCCAGTGCGACACGATCCTTTACACTGCCCGCAGGATTAAAATATTCCAGTTTGACAATCACATGAGCTTTCAAGTCTTTACTCCTGCTATAATTATTCAACTCCAACAAAGGAGTGTTGCCCACCAAGTCGGTAAGCCGTTGTGCTATTTTTTTCATAACCTGTATAGTGAATTATTGATAATACAAAAATACAGCGAAGTCCGTTCATCCCAAATACCATAAATGTGGTAAATCCATACTATAAATGAGGGATATGTAGGAAAATTGGTGAGTATTTTATACCTTTGTAGCCACTTTATTAATAAAGGATATCATAATGAGTCCACTTAATTTTACTCACATCCTGACACAAGCAGTCGACGAGCTATCGGAAAGCGAATCTTACAAAGGACTGTTTCACCAGCACACAGACGGCAACCCATTGCCATCAGCTAAGGCATTGTGCGATATTATCGAATTGGCACGCGCCATTATCTTTCCCGGATATTTTGGAAATTCAACAGTCAACAGCCGTACGGTGACTTACCATATCGGAGTCAATGTGGAAAGACTGTTCGACCTGCTGACAGAACAGATACTTGCAGGACTCTGTTTCGGCAGCGATGATGAAGGCAGCTGCTGCACAGAGCTCCAGCGCGAGGAAGCCGCCTCAATCGCCGCCCGGTTCATCAGTCATTTGCCCGAACTGCGCCGCATACTGGCAACAGATGTGGAAGCCGCTTACAACGGCGATCCAGCCGCCCATTCGTTCGGTGAAGTCATCAGCTGCTATCCCGCCATTCGCGCCATCAGCAACTACCGTATAGCGCACGAACTGCTGGTGCTCGGCGTACCCCTTATCCCACGCATCATAACCGAAATGGCACATAGCGAAACCGGAATCGACATTCATCCGGGAGCCGCCATAGGCAGCTATTTCACGATAGACCATGGCACAGGTGTGGTAATCGGTGAGACTTGTATCATCGGCAATAACGTAAAACTATATCAGGGGGTGACCCTCGGAGCCAAAAGCTTCCCATTGGACGAAGACGGCAAACCAATCAAAGGTATTCCCCGACACCCGATATTGGAAGATAATGTCATTGTCTACTCCAACGCCACCATACTGGGACGCATCACCATTGGAAAAAACGCTACCGTAGGCGGCAACATCTGGGTAACGGAAGATGTACCGGCAGGCGCAAGGATAGTACAGACCAAGGCAAAGAAATAGCCTGCGAAATGGTGAATAAGAAAAAGAGAAACGACAGCAAAATAGAGAATTGTAATTGTAAAATAGAAAATAAATTAGATGAGCGAACAATCATTTGAAATGATTGCCAAAACTTTCCAAGGACTGGAAGAAACATTGGCACAAGAACTAACCTCCTTAGGAGCAGACGAGATACAGATAGGACGTCGTATGGTATCATTCTGCGGAGACAAGGAAATGATGTACAAGGCAAATTTCTGCCTGCGAACTGCTATCCGCATCCTGAAACCTATCAAGCATTTCGTTGCAAAGAATGCCGATGAAGTGTACGAACAAATCAAAGCAATCCACTGGGAAGATTATTTGGACGTCGACAAGACTTTCGCCGTAGACGCAGTCGTGTTCAGCGAAGAATTCCGCCATTCCAAGTTTGTCTCCTACAAAGTGAAAGACGCTATCGTAGACTACTTCCGGGACGCCTACAACAAACGCCCGTCCGTACGTATCAGCAAACCGGACGTATTGCTGAACATCCACATTGCGGAAACCAAATGCACGCTTTCCCTTGATTCATCGGGTGAGTCCCTGCATCGCCGCGGTTATCGCCAGGAAGCTGTGGAAGCTCCCCTGAATGAGGTTCTGGCTGCCGGTATGATACTTATGACAGGTTGGCATGGAGAATGTGACCTGATAGATCCAATGTGCGGTTCGGGTACAATCCCCATCGAAGCGGCTTTAATAGCCAGAAACATCGCACCGGGCGTATTCCGTAAGGAATTTGCTTTTGAGAAATGGATTGATTTCGACCAGGAACTGTTCGACAAGATTTACAATGATGACAGTCAGGAACGGGAATTCGATCATAAAATATACGGGTACGACAACAATCCGAAAGCCAATGAAATCGCAACCCATAACATAAAAGCCGCAGGCGTGTCCAAAGACGTAGCGCTGAAGCTACAACCGTTCCAGCAGTTTGAACAGCCCAAGGAAAAGGCCATTATCATCACCAACCCGCCTTATGGCGAACGTATATCTACCAACGACCTGCTGGGCTTATACTCCATGATTGGCGAACGGCTGAAACATGCCTTTATCGGCAACACCGCATGGATACTCTCTTATCGTGAAGAATGTTTCGACCAGATCGGACTGAAAGCTACTGCCAAGATACCTTTATTCAACGGTGCTTTGGAATGTGAATTCCGCAAATATGAAATCTTCGACGGAAAATATAAAGAATTCAAAAAGCAAGAAAACGAAGAAGGCGACGATAAAGAAGAGTACAGACCATACGTATCAAGAGAGAGAAAGGAGTTCAAATCCGGCGAGAGAAGAGAATTCAAGCCAAGAGAAAGAAGAGAATTCAAACCGGATGAGAAACGGGAGTTCAAACCTCGCGGATACAGAAAACCGACAGACGGAGAATGGAAACCAAAGCGGGAGTTTAATAAAGAACGGGAGTTTAACAGAGACCGCAAACCCAGAGAGTTCCGGAAATGGGACAACGAACGGACTAACGACTGATATCGCTATAAAAAGAAGAGCTATGAACATAAAGAGAAGCAGTAAAGTGATCATGGCGCTGTTGCTGGCAGCATCTGCTTTATTTACAACTGAGCTTATGGCACAAGATTTGAAGAAACCAACCTTGGAGGACCTGCTTTCCGGTGGTGAAACCTATCGCATCATTGAAAACCTGCCGAATTTACGGTGGTGGGGCGACGTATGCATAAAGCCCGGCATCGACTCATTGTTTGCCGTCAACCCCAAAACCGGAAAAGAGACACTGCTCACAACGCGGGAAAAGGTTAATCAGGTGCTCAATTCATTGATAACCCCTACGGCGACAACAGCAGCCGTATCCGGACAGAAGAGAAGTAAAGTGCAGCATTTCTATGACACTGAATTCCCATGGTCGGACAAGCCGTATATGCTTATCAAACTGCCTGCAGAATACATCGTTTATGACTTTGAAAAAGACGAATTCGTTCAAGGCATGCCGCAAGCAGGAGAAAGGAAAGGCAGCGACATCGACTATACTCCGGAAGGAGGACACATAGCCTATACCGTAAAGAACAACCTTTTTGTGGACAACAAGGCCGTAACCAAAGAACCCGAAGGAATTGTGTGCGGGCAGAGTGTGCACCGCAATGAGTTCGGCATCAGCAAAGGCACTTTTTGGAGTCCTCAAGGAGATCTTCTAGCCTTTTACCGTATGAACGAAAGCATGGTAACCCCCTATCCTTTGGTGGACATTACCCCCAGAATAGCTCTGGTGGATAAAATACGCTACCCGATGGCAGGCATGCTCAGCCATCAGGTTTCCGTAGGTATTTATAATCCGGGCACCCAAAAAGACCGTTTACCTGAATACCGGCGACCCCACCAATCGCTACTTTACCAATATCAGCTGGGCGCCGACGGAAAGAGCCTCTATCTCATAGAACTGAACCGCGAGCAGAACCATGCAAAACTTTGCCGGTATGACAGCAAAACCGGTGAACTGATGTCCACCCTCATGGAGGAAACACATACCAAGTACGTCGAACCCCAACATCCCATCCTGTTCCTGCCTTGGGATCACACGCTGTTCATCTACCAGAGCCAGCGGGACGGCTATAATCACCTGTATCTTTACAATACGGACGGCAAACTCATCAGGCAACTGACAAGGGGAGAGTGCTGGTGCAAAAGATTTTGGGGTTCAACGCCAAGAAGAGGGAAGTAATCATCGCCTCTACGGAAGTGTCCCCTCTGCAAAGCAACTTATATAAGGTAAATGTGAATACAGGCAAATGCACCCCGTTGGATAATGGCAAGGGGATCCATGAAGGAATACTCTCCGCTTCGGGCAGTTACATCATCGACCGTTATTCCACTCCCGACATTCCCCGCCAAATAGATATAATTACTACACAAAACGGGAAAAACGTGAGCCTGCTGACTGCAAAGAACCCGTATGAAGACTTCATTATGCCCATGATAGAAACAGGCACAATCAAAGCTGCCGACGGCAAGACCGACCTCCACTACCGCCTTGTCAAGCCTGCCGATTTCAATCCCGGCAAGAAGTATCCTACGATTATCTATGTATATGGCGGTCCTCATGCCCAATTGGTCACCAACGGCTGGATGACCGGTATACGCGGCTGGGACATCTACATGGCGAATAAAGGCTACATCATGTTCACGCTTGACAACCGCGGCAGTGAAAACCGCGGGCTGGAATTTGAGAACGTCACCTTCCGTCGTCTCGGCATAGAAGAGGGAAAAGACCAGATAAAAGGCGTTGAATTCCTGAAGAGCCTGCCTTATGTGGACGGTGAACGTATTGGTGTTCATGGCTGGAGTTTTGGCGGACACATGACCACCTCCCTGATGCTCCGTTATCCGGAGATATTCAAAGTAGGTGTTGCCGGCGGACCTGTCATCGACTGGAGCTATTATGAAATCATGTACGGCGAACGCTACATGGACACCCCTCAAAGTAATCCCCAAGGCTACAAGGAAACGAACCTGAAGAACCTTGCAGGCAATCTGAAGGGACATTTGCTCATCATCCACGATGACCACGACAGTACCTGCGTGCCCCAGCACACGCTTTCTTTCATGAAGGCATGTATCGACGCGCGCACTTATCCCGATCTATTCATCTACCCCGGACATCCGCATAATGTCAAGGGACGTGACCGTATACATCTGCATGAAAAAATAACCCGGTATTTCGAGGATTATTTATAGAGCAGCAGTATTTTTTCAACCGTAAATAACTAAAACATACCTATATGAAAGTATTATTACTCGGCTCAGGTGGCCGCGAACACGCTTTGGCTTGGAAGATTGCACAAAGCCCCAAAATAGAAAAACTGTACATCGCTCCCGGCAATGCAGGCACAAACGCAGTAGGCGAGAACGTAGAGATAAAGGCTACGGACTTCCCCGCCCTCAAGGCTTTTGCCCTTGAGCAGAAAATTGACATGATTGTGGTGGGTCCTGAAGACCCGCTGGTACAAGGCATTTTCGATTACTTCAAAGGAGATGCCTCCACGCAGCACATCGCCATTATCGGCCCCTCCGCAAAAGGTGCACAGTTGGAAGGCAGCAAGGAGTTTGCCAAAGAGTTCATGCTGCGCCACAACATTCCTACCGCCCGCTACAAAAGCGTAACCGCCGATACACTGGAAGAAGGCCTTGCCTTTCTTGATACTCTTACCGCCCCTTACGTATTGAAAGCCGACGGTTTGTGCGCCGGTAAAGGCGTACTGATTCTTCCCACTTTGGAAGAGGCCCGGAAAGAGCTGAAAGAGATGCTCAGCGGTATGTTCGGCGATGCCAGCGCAACGGTGGTTATCGAGGAGTTTCTCAGCGGCATAGAGTGCTCGGTATTCGTCCTGAGCGACGGTGAGCATTACAAGGTATTGCCCGTAGCCAAAGACTATAAACGTATCGGGGAAGGTGACAAAGGACTGAATACCGGTGGTATGGGTAGTGTAACTCCCGTTCCTTTCGCCAACGATGAATTTATGGAGAAGGTGCGCAAACGCATTATAGAACCTACCATCAACGGCTTGCGCGAAGAAGGTATCCTGTACAAAGGTTTCATCTTCCTGGGCCTTATCAACGTACAGAACGAACCGATGGTAATCGAATATAACGTTCGCATGGGCGATCCGGAAACAGAAAGCGTCATGCTACGTATTAAAAGCGATATTGTGGAGCTTTTTGAAGGCGTACATAAGGTAGACCTCGACACCAAGACAATGGAGCTTGACCCGCGCACAGCAGCCTGCGTAATGCTGGTCAGCGGCGGTTATCCTGAAGCATATCAAAAAGGGTATCCGATGAGCGGTTTTGACTCTGCCGAAGCCACAGACAGCATCCTGTTCCATGCCGGCACTGCCGTAAAAGACGGACGCATCGTCACCAACGGCGGACGCGTCATAGCCGTCTGTTCGTATGGAGCGACCAAAGAAGAGGCTTTGGAAAAGAGTTATAAAGTAGCCGACATGCTAAGCTTCGAAGGCAAATACTTCCGGCGCGACATCGGATTCGACCTCTAACAAGCAATGAGAACCCAAAGATTCCAAAACCGGGTTACGGCGGGACGCTTCACGCTTCCCGTCGCCATTCTCCTATCAGTAGCCTGCTGGATACTGAGCGCTATTTTATTGCCCGATTTGGATGTGCAGAAAGACAATTATCCTTTGTGGAACACGTTCTGCAACTCATGTATTCCAGCCTGGGGTAACCGTCTTTCCAGTTTTATCCTATACTCCGTCATAGGCTATTTTCTGATCGGCCTGAACAATGCATTCGCCATCATCCGCATGCGTGCATCGGTGCAGACCGGCATTTATTTTCTATTGATTTCCGTTTGTCCGAGCCTGCACGTACTATATGCAGGAGATTTAGCGGCGATCGCTTTCCTGATAGCCCTGTTTTTCCTGTTCAAGAGCTATCAGCATCCCAAGCCTGCCGGTTATCTTTTCCACACATTCACATTCATCGGAACCGGCAGTCTACTTTTTCCGCAACTCACGTACTTCGCACCCATATTCTGGATAGGCGCATATAACTTCCAGTCCCTCCACACCAAGAGCTTCCTCGCCTCACTCGTCGGTTGGAGCCTGCCCTATTGGTTCCTGCTGGGCTATGCCTACACCTCCGGACAAATGGACCTATTCTACCGACCGTTTCTGGAACTGGTGAATTTCCACCCTGTCCGGTTTAATTTTCAGCCATGGGAACTGGCCACAAGCGGATATTTACTCCTTTTATATATAGTGAGTTCAAGCCACTGCCTGATTGCCGGATATGAGGACAAGATACGCACGCGCAGTTACTTGCATTTCCTGATATTCCTGAACTTCTGCATTTTTGCCTACATAGGTTTGCAGCCTGCCTTATATCCATTTGTTATCTTTGCTGCTCATCGGTGTCAGCATCCTGATAGGCATTTGTTCGTACTGACCAATAGCCGGAGTTCCAACATATTCTTCATCATTATGCTGGTCGGATTATTCACTTTATTCGGATTCAACCTATGGACGCTTTTGTAGACACACTGATACAGTTGCTGATTGACTGGGGTTATGCAGGGCTTTTCATTTCCGCCTTACTGGCCGGAAGCATTGTCCCGTTCAGTTCGGAGTTGGTGATGATAGCACTCGTCAAAGTAGGGCTAAGCCCCGCCATTTGCGTTCTTGCCGCAACATTGGGGAATACGGCTGGCGGCATGACCTGCTACTACATGGGACGTCTCGGCAAAACAGACTGGATTGAAAAATACTTCAAGGTAAAGAAGGAGAAAATCGACAAGATGCAGCGTTTTCTGCAAGGGAAAGGAGCGCTTATGGCTTTCTTTGCTTTCCTGCCTTTCGTAGGAGAGGCCATTGCCATAGCATTGGGATTTATGCGCAGTAACGTCACTCTGACTGTCTTCTCCATGTTTGTGGGGAAACTGATACGGTATATCGTCATGCTACTGGCATTGCAAGGGGCGTTGTCGGTGATTAACGGTTAGCAATTTGTAGCACCCAATGATTTGTATGTGTGTATGAAACGGATTATAGAACGAACAGAAGACGGGAGCGCGACATTATTCGTACCGGAACTGAATGAGCATTACCATTCGATAAAAGGAGCCCGCACCGAATCTCAACATATCTTCATTGATATGGGGTTTAAAGCATCCACCGCTTTCCAACCGCGTATTCTCGAAATAGGATTCGGTACGGGCCTGAACGCTTTGCTCACTCTGGAAACTGCCGGAGAGGAGAAAAGGACGGTTCACTACACCGGCATCGAGCTCTATCCCTTGTCGTGGGAAGAAGTCGATGTTTTAAATTATAGCGACAATCCCCTATTTAAGAAACTGCACACTTCACCCTGGAACAAGGACGTGAACATTACGTCTTATTTTACGTTACACAAGGTACAAGGAGACGTTAGCCAAGTATTTTGTGACAGACCTTCAACTACTGACGGCAAATCATCCGCCAAATCTCCGGCACTCTTCACAGACCACTTGTTCGACCTCGTTTATTTCGATGCCTTTGCTCCCGAAAAGCAACCGGAAATGTGGAGCGAAGAGCTTTTCCGGAATATATATGCCAGTATGAATACAGATGGAATACTGACTACATACTGTGCAAAAGGCGTTATCCGCCGCCTTCTACAAGCAGTCGGATTTACTGTAGAACGGCTCCCCGGTCCGCCCGGCGGCAAGCGCGAGATACTCCGGGCATCAAAAAAAGTAGAAGGGAAGACCTCAGGCTAAGGAAGAAGAACTGTACAACGGTTGCCCTGACCCTGAATTACTTATATTAAAACCATAAATAAAATAGATGAAAAAGATATATTTTTTACTGCTTGCAACTATACTGGCAGCTTCCTGCAAACCAAGAAGCAACCAAAGTCAAAACAGCAACGACAAACCCGTCATTACTGTTACCCTTGAACCATTGCGGTATTTTACCGAAGCCATTGCCGGCGATCATTTCACAGTAGTCAGCATGGTTCCCAAAGGTACAAGCCCGGAGACCTACGACCCTACGCCCCAGCAACTTGTAGACCTTGCCCACAGTAAGGCCTATTTCCGTATCGGCTACATCGGATTCGAACAAAGCTGGACAGACAAGCTGACAGACAATGCCCCCCACTTACAATTCTTTGACATGTCGCAAGGAATTGATTTGATTTATGACGATACGCACATCCATCATCACACAACGGATGAAGAGGAACATCCGCATGCCACCGGGGTAGAACCCCATATATGGAATTCCACCATCAACGCGCAAATCATTGCAGGCAATATCCTAAGTGCGCTGTGCAGCATTGACAAAAACAATGAGGATTCCTATATGGAACGCTATAACGCCCTTGCCGGCAAATAGAGCATACCGACAGTCTCATCCGGCAAACACTTGCAACACCTGGCGCAGACCATGCCTTTATGATTTACCACCCGGCGCTTTCCTATTTCGCCCGCGACTACGGATTGCATCAAATACCTATCGAAGCCGGCGGCAAAGAACCCTCACCCGCACATCTGAAAGCACTGATTGACACCTGCAAAGACGAAAAAGTGCACGTCATCTTCGTGCAACCGGAATTTGACCGGCGCAATGCCGAACTCATCGCCAAACAAACCGGAACCCGCGTGGTTGATATCAATCCCCTATCCTACGACTGGGAGGCAGAGATGATGCATACAGCAAAGGCCCTGGCAGAGAAATAACCCCATTGATATGCCCATGAAACCAATTATTGAAATAAAGAACCTCAATGCCGGATACGACAGTCGTACAGTGCTTCGCGACGTAAGCCTCACCGTTTACGATCGGGATTTTCTAGGTATTATCGGTCCGAACGGAGGAGGCAAGACTACCCTTATAAAGTGTATTCTAGGCCTGCTCAAACCCTCTTCCGGCGAAATTATCTTCACATCTTCCCGCATGACGGGCAATTCGCAGCTCACCATGGGCTATCTGCCCCAGTACAACAGCATAGACCGCAAATTTCCCATCACCGTCGAAGAAGTGATCCTGTCGGGACTCAGCAGCAAGAAGCCACTCACTTCACGTTTCACGAAAGAACATAGGGAGAAAGCCAGTCAAGTCATTGTTCGCATGGGGCTGGAAGGACTGGAAGAACGCGCCATCGGCGCATTGAGCGGTGGTCAGCTCCAACGTGCCCTACTGGGCCGCGCCATCATCTCCGATCCCGAGGTAGTTATCCTCGACGAACCCAGCACCTACATTGACAAGCGTTTCGAAGCCCGCCTGTATCAGTTGCTGGCAGAAATCAACAAGGATTGCGCATCATACTCGTGAGTCACGACATAGGCACAGTGCTGCAACAGGTGAAATCTATCGCCTGCGTCAATGAAACACTGGACTACCACCCCGATACGGCATCACCGAAGAATGGTTGGAACGCAACTTCAACTGCCCCATAGAACTGCTGGGACATGGCACATTGCCACACCGGATATTGGGAGAGCATCATCACCATTAGGAGAAATGACGAAACTTTTGTTTTTGCATAAATTCCCCCTATATCTTTTAACCAATCCTAATAATACGCCTTATTGTCACTTATTTAGAACTGAAATCATTATCTTTGTGCCCATATATGCCGAAATTAAAATAAAATTATAACGAATTTCATCCGAATGAAACAGTACAAAACCGTAAACAACCTGATCGGTTGGATTACATTCATCATTGCAGCAACGGTTTATTGCATGACCATTGAGCCGACTGCAAGTTTTTGGGACTGCCCGGAGTTCATCACCACCGGTTATAAGTTGGAAGTAGGACACCCGCCCGGCGCACCGTTCTTCATGTTAGTGGCCAATCTGTTCTCACAATTTGCTTCCGATGCCACTACCGTAGCCAAAATGGTGAACTATATGAGTGCGCTGATGAGCGCCGCCTGCATCCTGTTCCTGTTTTGGAGCATCACGCACCTTGTACGCAAACTGGTGGTGAACGATGAGAACAATATCACCAAAGGACAACTGATTACTATCATGGGCAGCGGCCTCGTGGGTGCGCTGGCATATACATTCAGCGATACATTCTGGTTCAGTGCGGTGGAAGGAGAGGTATATGCTTTCTCTTCACTGTTTACAGCCGTTGTATTCTGGCTGATACTGAAATGGGAAGACGTAGCGGACGAACCACACTCCGACCGTTGGCTGATCCTGATCGCCTATCTCACCGGATTGAGTATCGGCGTTCACTTGCTGAACTTGCTCTGTCTCCCGGCTATCGTATTGGTCTACTACTACAAAAAAGTGCCCAATGCCAACGCAAAAGGCTCCCTATTAGCTTCTCGCATCAATGGTGCTGGTGGCAGCCGTATTGTACGGCATCGTTCCGGGCATTGTAAAAGTAGGCGGCTGGTTCGAGCTGCTCTTCGTCAACACACTCGGACTGTCCTTCAACAGTGGTGTCATCGTATATATCATCCTGCTGGCAGCCTGCCTCATTTGGGGCGTATACGAAAGCTATACCGAAAAGAGCAAGTCGCGCATGGCACTCTCGTTCATCCTGACCATAGCCATGCTGGGTATTCCTTTCTACGGACATGGCGGCAGCTCTGTCGTTATCGGCATCATCGTCACCGCATTGCTGTGGCTCTATCTCAAGCCGGGTACGCAGGAGAAGATCAAAGAGAAATATCGCGTATCGGCACGCACACTGAACACATCACTATTATGCACCATGATGATTGTCATCGGATATTCATCATACGCACTTATCGTGATCCGCTCCACCGCCAACACACCGATGGACCAGAACTCTCCGGAGGACATCTTCACGCTGGGCGAATACCTGGGACGCGAGCAATATGGTACACGCCCGCTGTTCTACGGTCCGGCATACTCCTCACAAGTAGCCTGGATGTGAAAGACGGTTATTGCGAACCGCGCATCTCCTACAACGGAACCAAATACATCCGTAAGGAAAAGGCTTCCGCCGATGAGAAAGACAGTTATATTGAAATTCCCGGACGTATCGAATACGAATACGCACAAAATATGCTCTTCCCGCGTATGTACAGCAGTACGCATGCCAACCAATACCAAGCCTGGCAGGACATCAAGGATATGACGTCCCCTACGACAAATGTGGTGAAATGATTATGGTAACCATGCCTACGCAATGGGAAAACATCAAATTCTTCTTCTCCTACCAGCTCAACTGGATGTACTGGCGCTACTTCATGTGGAATTTCGCCGGACGCCAGAACGACTTGCAAGGCAGCGGAGAAATAGAGCATGGCAACTGGATTACCGGCATCAAGTTCATCGATAATATACTCGTGGGCAACCAAGACTTGCTGCCGAAAGAACTGAAAGAGAACAAAGGACACAACGTATTCTACTGCCTACCGTTGCTGCTCGGCATCATCGGCCTGTTGTGGCAGGCCTACCGCGGTCAGAAAGGTATCCAGCAGTTCTGGGTGGTGTTCTTTCTCTTCTTCATGACCGGTATAGCCATCGTGCTCTACTTGAACCAGACGCCGAGTCAGCCGCGTGAGCGTGACTATGCGTATGCCGGTTCGTTCTACGCTTTTGCCATCTGGATTGGTATGGGTGTGGCAGGCATTATCCGCCTGTTGCAGCACTACGTCAAGATGAAAGAGCTCCCCGCTGCAGCCATCGTTTCAGCAGCCTGCCTGCTTGTCCCCATACAAATGGCAAGCCAGACATGGGACGACCACGACCGCAGTGGTCGCTATGTGGCACGCGACTTCGGCCAGAACTACCTGATGTCATTACAGGAAACAGGCAATCCGATTATCTATACCAACGGTGACAACGACACGTTCCCCTTGTGGTATAATCAGGAGACGGAAGGTTTCCGTACCGATGCCCGTACCTGTAACCTTAGTTACCTGCAGACTGACTGGTACATCGACCAAATGAAGCGTCCAGCCTACGACTCTCCTTCCCTTCCCATCACATGGGACCGCATGGAGTATGTAGAAGGTACCAACGAATATGTTCCGGTACGCCCTGAATACAAAAAGAGCATCGACGCCCTCTATGCCGAAGCCGAAAAACAAGCTTTGAACGGCAACACCGAAGCGTTAATAAACGTAAAAAAAGAATTCGGTGAAAATCCTTACGAACTCAAAAACATACTGAAATACTGGGTACGCAGCAAAAACCAAGACTTGAAGGTAATTCCCACCGACAGCATTGTCATGAAGGTGGATAAAGAAGCCGTACGCCGCAGCGGCATGATGATACCGGGCGACTCTATCCCCGACTACATGCACATCTCGTTGAAAGGTAAACGCGCCCTTTACAAGAGCGAGCTGATGATGCTTGAAATGTTGTCGGAAGCCAATTGGGAACGTCCTATCTACATTGCAGTCAGCGTGGGACCGGAAAACCAATTGAATATGGGGAACCACTTCATCCAGGAAGGCCTTACCTATCGTTTCACTCCATTCGACACAGACAAACTGGGTGTAAAGATTGATAGTGAAAAGATGTACGACAACCTGATGAACAAGTTCAAGTTCGGTGGTATCGACAAGCCGGGTATCTACATTGATGAAAATGCGATGCGTATGTGTCACTCGCACCGCCGTATCTTCTCACAGCTTGTACAGCAGTTGGTACGTGAGGGCAAGAAAGACAAGGCAAAAGCTGCACTGGACTATGCCGAAAAGATGATCCCTGCCTACAACGTACCGTACGACTGGCAAAACGGCGCTGTACAAATGGCCGAATCGTACTACCAGTTAGGAGATTCTGCAAAAGCGGACGAGATGATGAAAACGCTTGCCGACAAAGCAGTGGAATACCTCACCTGGTATCTAAGCATGGACGACAGCCGCTTCGCGATCTCTACCCGCGAATTTGAATACCATTGGGCAGTGCTTGATGCCGAAGTAAAGATTATGAAGAAATATAATTCCAAACTGGCAGAGATATACGGCCCGAAGGTAAAAGAGTTATACAACTTATATATAGAAAGACTTAAACAGTGATAATCGTTAATCATCAATAATCGTGTTTATAGAACAGCCTCCTGAGTTTGTTCGTAAGTTATACCCCAGCGCAGTCTGGCGAATGGATCCGAATGAGAGAGCCGTTTATCTGACTTTTGATGACGGACCTATCCCCGGAGTAACTCCTTGTTCTCGACTTGCTTGACAAATATAACATAAAAGCCACCTTTTTTATGGTGGGCGACAACATTCGTAAGCATCCTGATGAGTTTCAGATGGTTGTAGAAAGGGGGCACCGCATCGGTAACCATACTTACAACCATCTTAGGGGATTTGAATACAACTTCAAAGACTATATGGCAAACGCGGAGAAAGCAAACGAAGTAATGCAAACAGACCTGTTCCGCCCTCCGCATGGGCACATGGGATGGACGCAGTATATGATGCTGAAACGCCGCTATAAAATAATAATGTGGGATTTAGTGACTCGCGATTATAGTAAGAAGCTGCGTGGGCCGCAAGTGCTTGCCAATGTTATGAGATATGCACGTAATGGCTCTATCATCACATTTCACGATTCCCTAAAGTCTTGGAACAATGGCAACCTGCAATATGCATTGCCACGAGCCATAGAGTTCCTAAAGGAAGAGGGGTACGAATTCAAATTACTTTGAGAAATAAAACATGAGAGTTGAAAGTCAGGCCGCGTAGCGTGAACTTTCAACTCTCAACATTTCAAGGCTATGAGATTTTCAACTCATCCACGCCTTTTTTAGTTTACTTTTACCGTCAACGGATTGCGTACTTTCTGAGCAAAGTCTGCCATATACTGATTCCAGGCAGCGGCAGTCTTGATATCTGCCCTGTCCCATGCAAATCCCCAATAATACACATATTCTGAACCCGGTTCATAATCGCTGACAGCAAGTACATGACCGTCGGCGTTATTACGCTCTTTCTTCTCCTTTTCAGAGAAAAGTACGGTTTTGGCATCTTTGACAACCGTAGGAACAGCAGCTCCTATAAAGATTTTACCATTGTCGGGGCCTGTCGTAGGGTCTACATAAGTAATGTAACCGTTAGCGGCATCGGCAACAACAGCTCCGTCCGGTTCATGCAGCACAATGCCTGTAACAATAGGCAATGTTTCTTTCAGGTTAGAGTATGATACGGCTGTTTTGTTCAGGTGCGAACCTGCATCCAGTGTAATCAGACGCGTCTCTACAACAGTTGAGTCACCTTTTACGGTCAAAGGATTGAACTCCAGCCTTACCGTAAAGCGCAATGGGCCATTATCCAGGATTTCCTGGCTCTTATAGCACCAAGATAGATGATGCTGTCATCCACCATTAACGCAGCTACACCGGCTCCCAATGTAGGACCCACCGCATAGCAATCCATTCCATGTCCATGGTCGATATGATAAGACAATTCTTTCAACAACCCGGCAGCCTTCTCCGGCTCCGTTTTCTTCAATTCTTTCAGTTTCGCGCGAGTTTCCTTATCGGTCTCCTTTGCATACATGCCCTCCAGTATCGGTTCGAAAGTATCGCGTTTGGTAAACAGGTCATAACCAAATCCACGCTCCCCTTTTGCCTGCAAAGCAGGGCCATACGCGCGGAAAGCCACCAGATCGTTTTCCCAGGCCATATCATCCATACGTTCGGGATAGCATTTGCCGCAAGCCTTTACATCGAAAGATTCCGGAATACCGGCTTGTATGGTGTAAGTGGCAGAACTATTGGCAGCTACCGTAGCGGGAAATATAACTTTGCCGTCATAGGTAATCTGATAAGGGAGCTGTTGCCCGTCGACATTCAGAACACAATCTGTGCCGTATCTGCAATCCCAACCGGTTTGTAACAGTTTCCATAGATACCTCTATCACCTCATTAGAGCGCTCCAAAGCCAACGGGTTGGTTACCGTAACGGTTACCGTCTTACTTTCGTTACAAGCGAAGCAAAACAAAGCCGTCATACATAATAAAAGAAGTTTCTTCATTGATTAATGTGCTAATGTGACAATATATAAATGACTAATACGTAATGTGCAATACCCAAATCACTACGCCATACATAGCGCAGCCAATTGGCATATTGGCACATTAGCAAATTAGCAAATTAAGATTTACTTAGGTTGTTTTCCGATGTAAGCCAAAATACCACCATCAACGTACAGCACATGTCCGTTAACCGCGTTAGAAGCCTCAGATGCCAAGAATACAGCAGGACCTGTAAGTTCTTCCGGATCCAACCAACGACCGGCCGGAGTCTTAGCGCAAATGAATGAGTCGAACGGATGACGGCTGCCGTCAGCTTGTTTTTCACGCAACGGAGCAGTCTGCGGAGTAGCGATGTAACCCGGACCGATACCATTACATTGAATGTTGTATTCACCGTATTCAGAGCAGATGTTACGAGTCAACATCTTCAAGCCGCCCTTAGCTGCAGCGTATGCAGATACAGTCTCACGACCCAGCTCGGACATCATAGAACAGATGTTGATAATCTTACCATGACCCTTCTTCATCATTGCAGGCAGAACAGCCTTAGATACAATGAACGGAGCGTTCAGTCGATGTCTATAACGCGACGGAAATCGGCAGCTTCCATTTCGTGCATAGGAACACGACGGATAATACCTGCATTGTTCACCAAAATATCGATAGTGCCTACTTCTTTCTCAATGGTTGCTACCATAGCCTGAACAGCCGGTTCATCAGTCACGTCGCATACATAGCCATGTGCCTTGATACCCTTTTCAGCATAAGCAGCCATACCTTTATCCACCAATTCCTGATTGATATCGTTAAAACAGATTTTAGCACCTTGCTCTGCAAAAGCTGAAGCAATAGCAAAACCGATACCATAAGAAGCACCTGTAACGAGGGCTACTTTACCTTCCAAAGAAAAATTCAAATACTGATTCATGATGTTTATTTATTTTAGGTTGAAAAATAGTGTTATTTTAAGTCTGTAATCAAAGAAAAGTCCTGATCCCCGTAGTCCAGATTCTCACCACCCATACCCCATATAAAGGTATAATTGTGCGTAGCGGCAGCAGAATGGATAGACCATTCGGGAGAGAGGACGGCCTGGTCGCCTTTCATCCACACATGGCGGGTTTCGTCTACTTCGCCCATAAAATGGCAGATAGCATGGTCTTCCGGTATTTCAAAATAGAAGTAGGCTTCCATACGGCGGCTGTGAACATGTGCCGGCATTGTATTCCACACACTGCCCGGAGCAAGCTCCGTCATACCCATTTGTAACTGGCAAGTCGGCAATACCTGATTAACCAGCATCTTATTAATATTACGATGATTGGAACCTTCCAAAGAACCCATTTCGGCCACAACCGCGTCTTTCTTCGTTACTTTCCTATCAGGATAATTGCGATGAGCCGTTACCGAATTAAAATAGAATTTAGCCGGATGGGCTGCATCCTTGCTCTCAAAAGTAACTTCACGATCGCCCGAACCCAGATAAAGGGCCTCCTTATAATCCATTTCAAAAACAGCATCACCGGCTTTCACAACCCCCGGTCCGCCTACATTGAAAATGCCAATTTCACGACGAGTCAGGAAATAAGGCGCCTTCAAAGGATCAATAGCTTCCAGTTGCAATACTTCACCTACCGGCATAGCACCACCCACTACCATACGGTCGTACATGGAATACACCATGTTTACTTCATTGGGAGAAAATACTTTCTCTATAAGAAAATCACGGCGGATTCTTTTTGTATCATAACTTTTCGCATCCTCCGGATGAGCAGCGTAGCGAATTTCATAGTTTGTTTTCATGATTTTATTACGTTTTTAAGTTATCAAGTAAATAGCCGAACGGCACGTCGTTTACGTACACGATTGCAAATGTAGGAAAAGAAAACGGCAAAACATCGCGTTTTTGTCCTAATTATCTATCAAAATTGTACAAAGTAAAGGGAAAAATGGCATAAAACCGGCCATTTCAGAAAAGAGCAACCATTAAACGCGGCGTAATACAAAATAAGCTCCAACAATCAGTAATTGTCAGAGCTTATTATTTCGTTGGACTACCAAGATTCGAACTTGGACAAACAGAACCAAAACCTGTTGTGCTACCATTACACCATAGTCCAAACTTATGTGCTTTCTGTTAAAAAGCGGTGCAAAGATAGAAGTATGTCCCGAAATATGCAAATATTTCGGGACATTTTTTCATCAGCTTCTATTATTTCGCGATAATCAGGTAATAATTCTTCTTACCACGCTGTACCAGCAGATACTTATCGTCCAGCAAATCAGCAGTTGTAACAACCTGATCGAAAGCGACCAGCTTCTCCTTGTTTAAAGAAATGCCACCGCCTTGTACCAGCTTACGCATTTCACCTTTGGATGCAAACACAGCTGCATTGTCCACAAACAAGTCAACGGCCTTCACACCGGCTGTCAATGCATCACGAGACACCTCAAACTGGGGAACTCCCTCAAACACTGCCAGCAGCGTATCTTCATCCAGCTTCTTCAATGCTTCAGAGGTAGCGTTGCCAAAAAGAATATTAGAAGCATCAACAGCCGCATTATAATCCTCTTCAGAGTGTACCATAATGGTAACCTCCTTAGCCAGGCGCTTTTGCAGGACGCGCAGGTGGGGAGCTGTTTCGTGCTCGGCTGTCAGAGCCTCGATTTCCTCTTTAGACAAAGAAGTAAATATCTTGATATAGCGTGCAGCATCAGCATCACTTACATTCAGCCAGACTGATAGAACTTATAAGGAGACGTATAACGAGGATCGAGCCAGATGTTACCAGATTCCGTTTTACCAAATTTACCGCCGTCCGCTTTTGTAATCAGAGGGCTTGTCAGGGCAAACACTTCACCGCCATTGGTACGACGAATCAGCTCGGCTCCCGTAGTGATGTTACCCCACTGATCCGAGCCACCCATTTGCAGCTTGCAGCCTTTAGTCTCATACAGATGCAAAAAGTCATAACCTTGCAGCAGCTGGTACGTAAATTCAGTGAAAGAAAGACCATCGCGAGCCTCCCCGTTCAAACGCTTCTTCACAGAATCCTTGGCCATCATATAGTTTACAGTGATATGCTTACCTACCTCGCGAGCAAAATCAAGGAAGCTGAAACCCTTCATCCAATCGTAGTTGTTCACCAATTCTGCACGATTAGGGGCGTCCGAATCAAAATCCAGGAACTTGCTCAACTGCTTCTTCATACCTGCCATATTGCGCTGCAAAGTTTCTTCAGTGAGCAGATTGCGCTCTGCCGATTTGCCGGAAGGGTCACCAATCATACCCGTAGCACCGCCTATCAGCGCCAACGGCTTATGACCGCAACGCTGGAAGTGACGCAGTATCATCACACTGCAAAGGTGTCCGATATGCAGAGAGTCTGCCGTAGGGTCGAAACCGATATATGCAGTCACCTGTTCCTTTGCCAACAGTTCTTCCGTACCCGGCATCATATCGTGGAGCATGCCACGCCATTTTAGTTCTTCTACAAAATTCATCGAATGATTAACTATTAATTATTTGATTTATACTTTGTCTGCGGCAAAAGTACGACTCTTTATTCTAACAAACAACTCTTATCGTTTAAAAAAGACTTTGTCGATATTTTCCTGCATATCTTCCATAAACCTATCCAAAGGTATGCCGCGAACCTCGGACGCTCGCCTGTACAATTCCATAATTGGCACACCACTCTCATCAGTCTCCAAAAGCAAACATCCGGCAGGAACGGCCCGAAGAGATTCTTCCTGATACTTCTCTCCGAATGAAAGATAAAATCCATGCCTCACATAGTCTTGCGCCAAAGCCGGTTTCCCGCGAAACCCATGAATAATCCAGGGATTGGCAGGCTGCAACCGCTGTTTCAACTTCAGCAGTTCCTCCACAGCTTTCACCAAATGAATGACTAATGGTTTGCCAAGCTCCGCAGACAGTTGTGCCTGATATTCAAAGACCTCTATCTGTACGGCTATCGGAGCATCTGCCAGTTTATCCAAACCAGCCTCCCCTATAGCAAGAACCTGCGGATGCCCGACCAAAGAAGGCAGCATATTCATCTCACACCGCACATTCGAAGTAACAGCAGCCGGCACATGCCAAGGATGTATACCCACCGAATACCATTCCCCCTCTTTCGGAGCAAAAACATCCGGATAACAGTTTACGATAGCCGTCCCGGGAATTCGCGGCAAGCGATGCGTATGTATGTCAACAAGACACTTCATGGAACAGGGTCATATCCGGAACCACCCCAAGGATGACAACGCAGAATACGTTTTATCGCCAAATAAAGCCCTTTGAACGGTCCATGTTTCTTAATAGCCTCAACAGCATACTGGGAACAGGTGGGAGTAAATCTGCACGACGGGGAAGTCATAGGCGAGATACACTTCTGATAAAAATAAATGGGAAGCAGCAGCAGATATGAGAACAGCCGTTTCATGGTTCAAGAGCAGTGGAAGGCGCATCCGTATCCGGAGCTGCCATTTTTTCGGTTATGCGCGCCAAAGCAATCCTCATCCTATCCTCTATTATGGAAGATTCCACCAGCTGGTCGGAGAGGTAAATAAAGGCAATAGCAAGCCGGCACTTCCTTTCCGCCAAAACATTCAGCAACTCATGCTTATTTATGCGATAGGACTCACGTATCTGACGTTTGACACGATTACGCTTCACCGCCCGCTTGAAACGGCGTTTTGAAACACTGATAAGAATGGAAGCATCCGCCTCCAGTTCTTCCACCGGCAAATATACCACACGCAACGGAAAGACCGAAAACGAACGCGAACCGCCCGCAAACATCTTCTCTATTATCTTTTTCTTATCCAGCCTTTCGACCTTATGTAAGGTATTGCCATGAGTAAATTACAAATTATGAATTCAATAAATCACGAATTATGGGTTGCGATTATAAAAAACGAGCTACAAGGTCTGCGACATTTAAGCACCGCACCCGTAGCCCGCTATTTCTATTGTTACGACTACAAGCCACAAGCCGGCAGGCTCATAACTTATAATTCATAACTCATAATTCTTTTTCACTTTCCTTTATTGTTCTCCTTAATGAACATATCGAGCGCTGCCGTCATAGAGGGCGCCTGCACACTGGGAGCTTCCAAATCCAAACGGAGCCCGGCATCGCGGACAGCTTGCGCTGTTGTAGAACCGAATGTTCCGATCTTAATTTCTTTCTGTTCAAAATCGGGAAAATTCTTCTTTAAAGAAGACACGCCTGCAGGACTGAAAAATACCAGCATATCATAGTCGAACTTCTCATCCGGAGTAAAGTCATTACTTACCGTACGATACATAACTACTTCCGTATGCTGAATTTTACTCTTATCCAACAAGTTCTTAATCTCTTCCGTATGCACATCCGACATCGGCACCAAATACTTTTCAGTCTTATGCTTTACAATCGAAGGCAACAGATCATCAAACTTTCCGGTATTTCCAAAGAAAATTTTACGCTTACGATACTGTACATACTTCTGAATATACAAGGCTATTGCTTCTGTCACGCAGAAATACTTCATGGTTTCAGGAATTGTCACACGCAATTCTGTGCAAAGATGAAAAAAGTGATCGATTGCATGACGCGAAGTGAAAATAACGGCAGTATGATCTAATATAGACACCTTCTGCTGTCTGAACTCTTTCGCTGAAAGGCTCTCTACTTTGATAAACGGGCGAAAATCTATTTTCACACCGTACTTCTCGGCAATGTCGTAGTAAGGAGATTTCTCTGATGCCGGTTTCGGCTGCGACACAAGTACTTTCTTAATTTTCAACGTCCTAAAATTTTATTATCAAATAATCGTTTAGTTGTATCACTCCTTGATATAACATCAAACAAGGCATGATTTCAAGGGCACAAAAGTACAAAATTAAAAGGAAACCGCCATGTAAATTGTTACAAAAAAGCTTTAACCACTTATAGAGCATCAATATTTTAGTAAAAAATGCCAAAATCAATCCGATTATTATCGTAAGTTGCAGACTTAAGTCGAAATAGACTATAAACAAAGCGAATGGAAAGAGGGTAAACCCAAGATAATAGAGCAGGGTAGAATACGATTCGAGCCAAAGCGTTGTAACACTTTCGTCAAAAAAAATCCAACCTAATACAGAGTAAAGAACCCATTTAAAGAGCAGATAACAAAAACTCACTCCAATATAAATTCCCAGTAACATGAAAGGAGAAACATGGCGCACCAATTCCGGCTGAACATCATTGCAGTAATTAAAAATGCAGACACCGGCAAGAATGCAAGTTTGCAAAATCAACAGCAACAAATAGCGCATATCGCCTGCTGTGGAAGTAGCAAATATACTGGTACGCTCACGATGCAGCAAGAAATCCTTTACCAATTGCAATAAAAAACGACGGCTGCGGGAAAGAACATAAGCCGACAAAAAGAAGCAACATAACAGGATAACAGTAATGCCGTCGTCCATTCGTGGAGAATAAGGGATAGGGATTCCCTGCGCTCCACCTGCCGCCCATGCCATCAACTCACTCATCATATTGCAGCAAACTTACGGATAGAAACGTCCCACAAAGGAACAGTATGCACCAATTCCACAGCTTCCCGAACCGTTTTGGCTACATGCCAGATAGAACCATGCTGCGTACGCATGAAATTTTCCTCCATAGCCCTCTGAAGCATGGCAAGTAGCGGATCAAAATACCCTTTGACATTCAGTATTACCACCGGATTCAGATAAAGTCCCAATTGTTTCCAAGTGATGATTTCGAGCAACTCTTCCAAAGTGCCGCAACCTCCGGGCAACGCAATCACAGCATCACTCAAATCTGCCATCATTTTCTTGCGCTCGTGCATGCTTTCCACTTCTACAAGCCGGGTCAATCCCGTATGATGCCACCCTTGCTCAACCATAAAACGGGGTATCACTCCTGTTACTTCCCCTCCCGCCGCCAGCGCGGCATCCGAAACAGCAGACATAAGCCCCATATTGCCGGCGCCGTTTATCAATCGGATATGTTGCTGTCCCAGCAATGTACCCAACTCATAGGCCGTATCAAAATAAACCGGATCAATTTTGGTGCTCGAAGCACTGTATACACATACGGAAGCTATCTTATTCATCATCTTTCAGCGATATCGGTTATACTTGTTGCAAAGGTATATGATTTTAAGGTAATTTGAAAAAAAGAAGCTGCTCATTCTGCTTCGGAGTATTCCAAAGCCAGAAAGGCAGCTTTCTATAATAAATAGCCTGTAAAGCTATGCTGATTACTTATCAGTCAAGGATTAATGTTGACAATTACAAGGGATTGGCAACGAGGCTTCATCAGAGACCGAAAGCTGCCTTCACCTTATCAACGTAATCCAGTTTTTCCCAAGTGAACAGTTCCACAGTCACATCCTTATCACCTTCATAGCGTGACTTGAAATGTTTGGTAACAACCTGCGGCTCACGTCCCATATGGCCGTAAGCGGCAGTTTCCTGATAAATAGGATTGCGCAACTTCAAACGGTCTTCAATAGCTTTCGGACGAAGATCAAAGATTTCGTCAATTTTCTTAGCTATCTCACCATCGCTCATGTTCACATGACCACGTCCATAAGTATTTACATATATATTAATAGGACGTGCCACACCGATGGCATAGGATACTTGCACCAGCATTTCGTCTGCCACACCGGCAGCAACCAGATTTTTGGCTATATGACGGGCTGCGTATGCGGCGCTGCGGTCCACCTTACTAGGATCTTTACCGGAGAAAGCGCCACCGCCATGCGCACCCTTGCCGCCATAAGTATCTACAATAATCTTACGCCCTGTCAAACCGGTATCCCCATGAGGACCTCCGATTACAAATTTACCCGTAGGATTAACGTGATATTTAATATCATTGTTAAACAACGACAGCACTTTCTCATGATGGATAGAAGCGATGACACGAGGCATCAAAATATTGATAACATCGTTGCGGATGATACCCAGCATCTCTTCATCCGCTTTCAACTGAGCTGCTTCGCTGTCATCAGCAGGCAGGATGAAATCATCATGTTGGGTGGAAACGACAATCGTATCGATGCGGACGGGATTACCGTTATCATCATATTCAATGGTTACCTGACTCTTGGAATCCGGACGAAGATAAGTCATTGCCTTACCTTCACGACGGATATCTGCCAATACCTGCAAAATACGGTGAGCAAGGTCCAATGAAAGCGGCATGTAGTTTTCCGTCTCATTAGTGGCATATCCGAACATCATACCCTGGTCGCCTGCACCTTGTTCCATTGGATCCTGGCGCTCCACACCACGATTGATATCGGGACTCTGTTCGTGAATAGCGGAAAGCACGCCACACGAGTTACTCTCGAACATATAATCGCCTTTGGTATAGCCGATTTTCTTGATTACTTCACGTGCGATAAGTTGAAGATCAACATACGCCTTGGTTTTCACTTCTCCAGCCAGCACCACCTGTCCGGTAGTAACCAGAGTTTCGCAAGCTACTTTCGAACTGGGGTCATAAGCCAGCAGTTTGTCAAGCACAGCGTCCGATATTTGATCGGCCACTTTGTCGGGGTGTCCTTCAGACACCGATTCGGATGTGAATAAATATCCCATTTCAATCAGAAATTAAAAATGAATAATTAAAAATAGAGATGAGGGAAGTATCATCAATGAGTAGGAATGCAAATCTTGATACACCGTAGTGCCGTCAGAAAAGGATGTGTTTTAGCATTTTTTTCTGTGGTTGCAAGCTACTCAATCTTTCCACATTTCATTTTCGGCTGCAAAGATAAAGAGAAATACGATATATGCACCACAGATTATGTAGATTAACACAGATTAAAAACAAATCCGCCTCAAATTTAAATAAAATTATTTAATTGAGGCGGATTTGTTTGTTGAGTAAGAAGTTGACTATAACTATTTAACAGATTTATAAAGCTCACTGCCAGCCAATAAAAAAGCACCAACTCCATATACATCAGTTGCATCAAAACCCGCAGCTCTCGGAGCAGCACCAACCGGTTGTATATACCCTAATTTACCATCGGCATGGACAGCTTTCACCAAAGATTCCCACCCTTTTTCAAGTACAGGTTTATAAGTACGTTTGATAGATAACCATTACGGATCCCCCAAGCAATACCATAACACATAAATGCAGAGCAACTATTTTCAGGCATATTATATGAGTCAGGATCCAACAACTGGTACGCCAATCTCCATCTCTACACTGGGTAGCTCGCACCGCTTCTGCCATTTCTACAAACAAACGTACATAATAATTTCGAGAGGGGCAATCAAAAGGTAAATTATCTATGATCAAAGGAAGTCCACCAAACACCCAACCATTACCTCTTCCCCAAAACTGCTTACTACCATTTTTTTCACGAAGGGGGATTCGCTTGTTATCCCTATAAAATAGATGTTCTTCTTTGTCGTAAAGAGAATCTACACACGCCTTGTATTCAGTGTCTAAATAATCCAAATAAATTCTATCTCCGGTTATCGTATATAAAGCCGCATAAACCGGAGGCGCCATAAATAGAGCATCCGACCACGACCAACGTTCCGAGGTACCTATTGCATCCGTTTTTTGCAAAGGAGCCTTCGAAGGGTGAGAAGCAACATAGTACGCACGCTCCAATACCGGTTGTAACATACGTTTATCATTTAATTTACGATACATTTCAATAAAAGCCTGACCTACACATATATCATCCGCATGATATACATTATCCCACATATTCCAATTATATTTTTCACCAATGGCATAAACAAAATCATAACAGAATTTATTTCCTGAGACTTTACCCCATTCTGTCATTCCACGATACAAAGCTCCATTTGTCCAATCCAACGGATGGTGTTTCACCTCGCTTTGGTGATTTATCTGCCATTCGGCTACAGCATTACAAACTTTGGCAATATCTTCTTTATTCATTCCTGATGAAAAGGTTGCTGCGCATGTAATCCACAACATATTACTGCTAAAAGTAAAAAAAGGATCTTCTTCATATACATTATTTATTAATTATCTTTTATAGCTTTATCCAACTTAACACTCTTATTACCGTTCCAAATTTTCTTTCCGGTCCATTCCGCATAAGGAGCACACCAGAACTCATCGGTAACCGGAAGCCCTAACGCAGTAAATACGACAGAACATAAATAAAGACTACCCGTAGAAATATATCTTTCAGCAATTTGCGGTTGATGCCCTGCAAAGCCTAAAGTCAGCCAACCTCGTTCATCAAAATTACCTTTTACGGACATATGTCTTTTTATTACAGCAGTCAATCCACACCGTACTTGAGCTTTAGTCACTGAAGCCGGCAGCAATCCATCCAATGCCGCTTGCGAAAGCACATGAAAAGCGCCAAAACGGTAAGCGATGGAACGACCCACCACCGGATATGCCCCATCAGGAGAAATCATTCTCTCTTGTTGTTCGGCATATCTGGAAAAGCGCCGTAATTCTTTCTTATAAAAATCAGATTCGCCCTTATCATGCTTCTGCATAACTTTCAGAACATCTAAAAGCATCGGATGTATTACAAAACTATTATAATAGTCCATGTGTAGGTTTACACCGTCACCATACCATGCATCACCTTTATACCATTCTTTAAACCTCATGACAGCATACTCTATCGGATACATATTACATTCACCTGTTAACTCCAATAAAGCAGCCTCTACCATAGCCGAAAAAAGTAACCAGTTACTTTCCACCGGTTTTATGTTTCGTATCTGCTGCAGGGCATTCAAAACATTCTGTCGGACTACCGGAGAAAGCCTGCTCCATACTTGTACAGGAGCACGTAACACCCCCTGGCAAAAGAAAGCAGCATCCACCAAAGGCTGTCGGGTAACCGTAAAATTCAAATAGTCGGGAGATTCTGGATCAAAACCATATTCAATGGACTTAAGCATTAATTGAATATATTTCTCACGCAATTGTCCTTCCGATGTTTCATCCGGTCCAAGTTCCAGCCAAGGAGCTATTCCCACCAATAAACGTCCCAAAGCTTCCAAATGAGTAGTGCGTGCATTAGAAGGATTGGCCGCACCGGAAACAGTCTCTACCGGCATGTTTTTTCTTAACTCACCTTTACTCATATTATTTAATAACGGATCCGATACTTGTGACAATATGCTTATCCAGTATGCTCTATCCTCCGTCCTGAAGCAACCTGCGAGCGACCGGTAATACAGAACATCAGTAAAGTTAAAATCAGAGTACTATATTTCATGGTTCTATTTTATGGTTTTATGAACTTATCTATCGGAAATTCCAGGCCACTGAATGCCTTTACACTTGTCCAAGGTTCTACAGGATCACACCAAAAAAGATCATTGGCCGGAAGCCCTAAAGGAAGAAATGCCAACGAGCATAGATAAACACAAGGAGTTGACAAATAGGCATCTCCCAACTCTTTCTGTTCACCACACACCCCGATCGTCAGCCAACCATCTTTATCAAAAGTCCCCGGTTGCTCAAACAAACGTTTCAGCATGGCTGTCATAGCTCCCCTTACTTGTCCCGGTTTCAATGACTGAGGAAGTCGTTGAAATAAAGCACATGCTCCCAACACCTGAAATGCTGCAGAGCGATAACTAACAGAACGCCCTAATACCGGATAACTACCATCAGGAGCTATCATTCGTTCTTGAATCTCGGCATAACGTATAAAGCGTATCCACTCCTCATCCAAAAATGGCAGAAAAGACGAATCATATTTTACCGCTATTTTCAAGACTTGAAGCAATAAAGGATGTATAACATAACTATTATAATAATCCAGATGAAATTCTGCACCATCTCCATAAACACCATCTCCCTTATACCATGCCTTATGAGAGTCCAATGCCTTTTTTACCACTGAAAAGTTCCATTCTCCACCGAATTCCTTCAAACCACATTCCACCATTGCAGAAAACAGTAACCAGTTATTATTTCCTGGCTTCATGGTTCGGGTAGACTTCCATTGTGCAATAAACCTCTCACGGGAAGTTTCATCTAAATTTCCCCATAGCTGGGTAGGGGCCTGTAATAAACCCTGAATAAGAAAAGCGCTGTTTACCAATATCTGGCGAGTAGCCGTACTGTTAAAATAATCATCTGACTTCGGGTCTACGGAATTGGCTAACGCCTTACAGGTCATCTTTATATATTTCTCACGTAATTTCCCCTCCGATGTTTCATCCGGACCAAGTTCCAGCCAGGGTGCTATTCCAGCAATTGTTCTTCCTACAGACTCCATGTGAGTCACAAATTCTCGCCTACTGGCCAAAGCTGAAGACGAACGTCCTATAGGAATCTTTTTTTTCAACTGATCTTTACTAAGATTGTTTATCACAGGATCAGCAATCTTAACAATTGTCTGTATCCAATATTGCCTATCACCATTATTAGCATCCTGTCCACAAACAGGAGCCATACCCAGGACCATTGGACAGAAAAGAGCCAAGAATATAAAAATCAATCGGTATACCATCGCTTTACTTCGTATTTCCTATTATATATAAATGTATAATGTGCTCACTAAAACTAATATTTTTGCATTAACAACTGTAGTTCTTTTACTTTATCCGGATATTTCTGCAAAAGATTGTCTGATTCTCCCACATCCTGCTTCAAATTAAAAAGTTCAGGTACATCTCCTTCTTTAAACTTACTATTACCCGTTTTAGGAAGATATACCCAATCCCCCTTGCGTATGCCATGTACTTGTCCACCCTTTACATAAACATATTCATCGCGCGGTCTCAAAGAAGGATTCTCAAAAAAAGATGAAACGTTTATTCCATCTATCTCCTGATTGAAAGAATGGCTGCTGCATAGTGCATAATTGTTGGAAAAAGGTCAATGCTAGCAATTATAGCATCACTTGTCACTCCAGCAGGAACAACTCCTTTCCATCTAATAATGCAAGGTACTCTTACCCCACCCTCATAATACGAAAATTTACCGCCACGTAAAGGATCGGCAGAGCCACCCTCTCCTTTAAAAGACAACCAAGGTCCATTATCCGATGCAAAAATAACCAAAGTGTTTTCGGCTAATCCTTTTTTATCTAAATAGTCTAGAAAGCGACCTACATTCCAGTCTATTTCTTCTACTACGTCTCCATAAAGCCCTCGTTTACTTTTGCCTCTAAACTGTTCGGAAGCAAATAAAGGTACATGAGGCATTGACGGAGTTATATATAAAAAGAAAGGTTGTTTTTCATTATGTTGTTCTACAAAATCAATAGCATGGTCAAAATAACGCCGGGTAGTGGTAGACTGATCACATGGATATTCAATAATCCTATCTCCTTCAAACAACGGAGAAGCATTATTCAATCTCTTTTTTACAGCCGCCCTACTGGAAGTCCTCACAAATTCCTGATCTTCCTTAGCTTTCACTAAAGTGTATCCTTCTCTAAAAATCGCATCAGGAGCAAATTGCTGAGAAGGAGCAATATACATATCATTACTGTAAGGGATACCATAATAGTAATCAAACCCTTGGTCCGTAGGTAAATGCCCTTTTAAATCACCTAAATGCCATTTACCAAAACACCCTGTTATATAACCTTGTTCTTTCAATGCTTCAGCCAAAGTAATTTCTTCGGAAGGCATACCCGCAGATTCAGGAAAAAATACACCTTTTACTCCATTTTTCGTATTCAGCCGACCTGTTAACAACCCGGTACGCGAAGCACTTGATACGGAAGCCGAAACATAAAAGTCTGTCAATTTCAAACCATCCTTTGCCATACGGTCAATCGAAGGGGTCTGTATCAACGGCGAACCGTAGCAACCTAAATCTTGATAACCCTGATCATCCGTAAAGATAATCACAACATTAGGCTTTTGCCGGGCCTGTAACAGCCCGGCAGATAAAATCATAGGATAAATTATCAGTCTCTTATTCATATCTTTTTATTCTGAAATAACAACACCTTCTGTAATCCCACTATCGTTATAGGTATCTACCCGGTAATGATATTTCACACCTTTAGTAAGAATATGAAGCAGTAAATCGGTGGTTTCACAATCTTTCACCTGAATACACTGATTTAAGAAATCAGGCTGATAACCAAAACGAACCAAGTAACCGTCAGCTCCGGATACTTTATCCCAAGTAAGTAAAGCGTATCTTTCATCTTCTTGATTCCTCTGTACTGAAAGTTTCTTAACCAAACCCGGTTTCTCCGAATAACCAAAACCGAATACACGTAAATCCAACAAAGCAAACTTACCTTCTTTGGGAGTATGTACATTCTCTATTTTAATAAAAGAGGCCTCGACCGGTACGGAAAGTTCAACATATTCATGCGGAACGGCTACTGTATTCTTTGATTTATCAACAATCTGTTTCCAATCTTCACCATTGTTAGATATATACAGCTTATAAGCATGATAATCCGTCTCCTTAGGAGCATCCGGATTTATATCCTGTTCGGCAAAATTTATCTGAACGGAGTTGACACGTACTTTTTTACCTAAATCCATTACAAAATATTCACCGGCATTACCACTCGCTGCAGACCACCAAGTTCTGACATTCTCATCTGTTGCTTTTTCTGATTCAAAACCGGGCAGTGAGGAAGATGCCATACTCTTTTTATTCTGAGACTGAAGCATCCAGCCAAAAGCAGAGATATCCTGAGGATCAAATTTCTTCTGCGGCAATTGCATAGGATAATCTCCCAATACAGTATGGGTTCTCATTCTCCCCTTTTCATCAAAAGAAACAGGGAATAAACCGATTCTTCTTTCAAATTCATCATGATTACCTACCCACATTGACGTTACTTGCCACCAATTTTCGTACTTATCTTTAAATACGCAACTATGTCCGGCACCACCAATAAAACCGCCAACTTTCAAAGAAACAGGATTATACGGTTGCTCTACAAAACCACCGTTGACACTATCACTCTCCAAAACCACATCGCAATACCAATTACAGATAGTTCCCGGCGTAGCATACTGAAGATAATATTTATCATTATTCTTCACAACCCAAGCACCCTCAGGACAGGGCACTTTCGCAAACTTGCCCTGCCAGGCAGAAGCATCAATCTCATCATAAAGTTCTCTACGTCCGAATTGATAACCGGACTTACATTGATTGACATCTGTAACATACTCGCGCAGGACTTTCTTCGATCCCTCAATTTCTTTAAAAGTAACAGGGTCTACTTCAAAAAAAGTAGTAGACTGAGTACCGCCTAAACCATAATAAAAATAGAAACGACCATTATCAATAAACAGGCAAGGATCGGCCATACGTCTGACCTCACCGCATTTCTCCCACTTTCCATTCTCAGGATCAGACGAGCGAATGACATCTACCGTTTTTTTCGTACGATCACGAGTAAAGTTGACAAAATATACATAATTATCATCAGCAGCTACAGCAGGAGCCACATAATGATCCAAATCTAGTGCAGAAGCATGTACTTCAGAATTGAAATATACATTCTTCCAAGTAATAAGATCGTCTGAAACACGATATCCTCCAATATCCATTGTAGTAAACAGGTAATATTTACCCTTAAACAAAACTACGACAGGGTCGGCAGCAGAACGAGCTTTCTTCTGTTTAGTCTGAAAACATCCCCAACCATAATCCAAATTCATCGGATTACAAAATGTCGTTTGTTTCTCTGCTATTTTATTCTCTGAACAGGAAGATAAAACAAGCGAAGCTAATAATACAGATAATATATTTTTCATATACAGTAATAAGATTAATAAATACTCCTATATTCACTTTATCACCGGAGCATTTTTGGGTTATTTTGTTTAAATCCTTCATTAGTAAATTACGCAAATGACTTTTTACTGCTCTATAAGCCGGATCAGTACTTTTATCCGACATTTCCCCCGGATCAGATAAAATATCCATCAAAGTTTCTTTTTTATCTCCGCGTGTAAAAGCCGTATATTTATAACGTCCATCATGGATTTGATACCCTGAACTTGATTCAACAATAATATGATTACGAGACATTTTAACAGTCTGTCCCGTTAGAATCGGTTTCAATGATTTCCCTGATAGCCCTTTCGGTATAGGAATCCCTGCTAAATCGCACATTGTAGGGACAAGGTCAATACCACAAGTCAGGTTTTTTGAATCTACAATACCTTTTTGTATTCCAGGACCAGCAATTATGAGTGGTGTGCGGGTAGCTTCTTCCAATAATTGGCTTTTGAACACAAGACCATGTGACTGCCCCATTTCTCCATGATCCGAAGTAAACACAACAATCGTATTATCAGCTAGACCAGCATCCGCCAATGCAGTTAAGATACGTCCAATCTGCTTCTCCACATCTTCTACAAGCCGACAGTACATCCAACGATAAAAATCCCATTGTTCTTCGGTCCAACTTCGAGAACCGGAACCGATTTCTTTCATTTCGGCATATGCACCATTAGGCTCCATATTAGCAGGCACAGGTGGTATTTGGTTCCGATATTCCTCTTCACTCAACGTTTTACGAAAATTTATATATTTCTGTGTAGCCGCTATTTGATGAGGACGTAATTTATCAGGAAATCTCGGGTCAAAACCAGCACCATAACAAATGTCATGAGGGTTCATAAATGAAAGGTAAAGAAAAAAAGGCTTATCTTCTTCCGGCTTATAGCCCGCAAAAAAACTCTCGGCAAAGTTAGAAGGACCATCGTAAAAGTCCATACCGTTTTGAATAAAACCATAATCCGTAATATCCGTTCTTCCACAATAAAAACCTGGATAACCGGAATAAATAGTTTCATAACCAGCATTCCGAAAAAGATTTCCAACCGAACTTTCACGTGCAACAGGCAATACTCTCAAAGTATCCGGTTTAGTCGAATTATTCGTATAACCTATTTCGCCAGCAAAACGTCCCGTTATCATTGCAAAACGTGACGGCATAGAAACAGGATTTGCACAATAATTACGCTCAAACCGGACACCATTTTCTGCTAACTGGTCTAATGAAGGAGTGTGGACATAACGGTTACCTGCACAACTTAGCATATCATATCTCTGCTGATCGGTCATAATGAAAAGAATATTCGGCCTCTTTGCTTCTACTTTCTGTATACCAAAGGAAGTGAATAATGAAATACCACAGCTATACAATACGGTTTCCGTTAAATTCATCATATCTATTAATTTAATTCGATTATTTTTTCAAGGCTTTATCTACCTCCAAATCAACACCTTCCCAACCTTTTTTACAAGTCCAGGCTGTAGCTGGAGAAGACCAATATTCATCTGATTCCGGCAGACCAAGGGCAACAAATACAGCAGTACATAAATACAAACTACCTGTAGAAATGTAAGTTTCTCCAATATGAGGCTGATAACCGGCAAAGCGACTCGCAACCAGCCTTCCGGATTGAATGTCCCCGGAGCATTAATCTGACGATTAATCACAGCAGTCAACGCACATCTCACTTGAGCGGGAGTTACTTTAGTAGGAAGTAACTTTCTGTATGCAACATCAGACAAAGCATGGAAAGCACCAAAACGATATGCTAATGAACGACCTATTATCGGGAAAGTACCTTCGGGAGAAATCAATCTTTCCTGTTGTTCTGCATAACGCGCATAACGACTAAGCTCCAGATCATAAGAAATAGCTCCTTCCAAGCCATGCTTTTTCATAACAGCCAAGACTTCAACCATCATCGGATGTATAACGAAGCTATTATAATAATCCAAATGGAAATCTGCGCCATCACCATACCAACCATCACCTTTATACCATTGAGCAAAGCGATCACAAGCATATTTCACCCGTTCATATTCCCATTCACCCGTAAATTCCTTTAACGCAGCTTCTACCATGGCAGCAAAGAACAACCAATTGGTTTCGGAAGGTTTAATTACTCTTGACGATTTCAGTTCTTTAATTACCCTTTCTTGCGTCGTTTTATCGAGTTTATCCCACAATTGCGTACGTGCTCTTAATAAACCATGAGCTAGAAATGCAGCATCTACCAGCGGTTGACGGCCTTTGTTAAAATTAAGATAATCAGGAGAAGCCGGATTTACACCATTAGCAATTGATTTTAAAGACAAATCAATATATTCGGCACGTAGTCTACCTTCTATCGTACTGTCAGGTCCTAATTCTAACCAAGCGGAAATGCCTGTAATCAATCGTCCTAAAGCCTCAAGATGGGTTACTTCCCTTCTTTTCTGCATATCGGCAGCAATGGATTCAACTGGCATATTCTTACGAAGTTCACCTTTTGCCATATTACTGAGTAATGGGTAAGAAATACGATGTAACGCACTCAACCATGCCGCACGATCCTCATTTTCTGAAAATGCCGTAATAGTTTGCACCACAGGACGAGCTTCCAACAAATTCTTATAACGGATAAGAGCTTCTACAAAATAATAATCCGCATAGGTAAGAGGTGCATCTATCTCATATTGTTTTCCCATGAAACCGGTACAATGCTGTATGATGAAATGGTTGTTATCCCCCACTTTCTTTGCACGATATGCGGGAGAAGCCAATGACTTTATCTGTTGTTCTCCAATAGAAAGAAATTGTTCACCCAACTCGCCAGGTACATACGTACTCAGTTCTACGAAAGCGGATGCCATAATAGCACCGGCTGAAGCATCTCTATCCGCTTTTGGAATATTAGGAGCATCAAAATCCCAATACGGAATTTTGTCCTTTGGCAGACGTGGATGATTCATGATAAATTTACCAACCTTTATAGCATGGTCCAAATATTCTTTTTTTCCAGTCTGACGGTACATCATAGTAAATCCGTATAATCCCCATGCCTGTCCACGAGACCAAGCCGACTGGTCATTTACTCCTTGATGGGTAACCTGATTTAATACCTTACCGGTAATTGTATCATAACTAACTACATGATAAGAGCTACCGTCCGGACGAAAATGATTCATCATCGTGCGATCCGCATGTGATTTCGCTTTCTTATAATAAGAATTGTCCCCCGTCATAGAAGAAGCTACTGTAAGCAATTCCAAATTCATCATATTATCAATGATTACAGAGAATTGCCATTTTTTACTGTTCCATGAACGGGTACATCCCGTTACCGGATGAAAGCGTGTAGATAAAGACTTGGCAGCCGTTTCTATCACTTCTCTATAAGCTCATTGTGTGTAAGGCGGTAACCGTTTCCAAAACTACAGTTAATAATAAATCCGACATCATGATTACTTGTTGTATATTTCTGCTTTTCCACACGTGATGTCATTTCTTCTGCAGCAGCCCTAACCTGCGGATCATTACTATATTCATAGCAATACCACAATGTACCGGGATAAAAACCACTTGTCCACCAAGGCGATTCACAAGTAATCATTTTACCGTCCTTTGCTGTTCTAGGAAGTATGCCTACTTGACCTTGCATCTCACTGAACATAGACATTGACTGCTTGACAGAGAAGTCAAGAGCCTCATCTACTACTTTTTTCATGCCTTTCGATACTGCACACGCCGATGACGCGAAACACGCTAACAGGACTAAACTGATAATTAAAGTTTTTTTCTTGTTTCTCATTACCCTCATTTTAAGGTTTAACTTTACATTTATATTATTTCTGAACGATACAAAGGAAGCTGAATCTACATTCTTAGCATAACACAATAGTTCTGATTTAAATAAAAATTGTACATGAACTGTTCTGAGCCACTCTACTTTCATTATTTCACCTTAAATAGAACTAAAACAACAATATCTTTTATTCAAACTTTCATGTTTTCAGAATGTAATCCCGATTTCAAATGACAACCAATTCTCTACCTGCCGTAGATAGTTCTTTCCAATATCACATTTAGTTAATCCTCCTAAATATTGTATCTATACTTCTCTGCAAGTTTCAACAGAGATACCATGATATCTTAGAATTGTTTCATATTCATACTTCTCTAAATGACTTCAAAATTTTCGCCCCTCAGTTGTTCCAAGAGTCTAATGTACTCTCAAAATAAGGGAGCAACAAAGGCTAATCGGAGACCGTTACTCTATCTTTTTCCTGACCATGTATACAAACATTAGTACATATAAATATCTATAATAGATAAGCGCTTTCTTCATCCCGTTTTACTTGATTAATCCATTTTGAGAATTCGTATCGCAGTAATCATTGTTTCTCCTTTTATTGGAATAAAATCAACGGTAAGTCCTTTTTTAGCCGAAATAGTTACCGGTATCTTGCAAATCATCGGTCTTCTCACTCCCACTTCCTTAGCAACCTCAAGTGATGATAATACACGCATTCCATTGATATCTACATGAAATAACCGTTCAGTAGCCTTCTCTTTTTGTACAATATTATCCAGTTGATAAGCCAAATCAACAACATCCGCACCTGAGAGTTCTGTCCAATACAAATAAACTACATATCTTCCATCAGGTAAGTCTGCCTTAAAACTATTCAACCCACGCCGTTGAGTTTGGAAAATCGGATCTTGTTCCGTTCCATAGATATTTAAATTAGAAGCAGGTTGAGAACCCCGCTTTGTTCGCGCCCGAAAAGCTTTTCCTCCTACATATCCCCAACCGCCAGATGCATACTCCCGCTCTGGTTGCCAAGCTAAAGAAGCAGTCTTATCTTCAAAATGACGAGCTGTACCAAACAACATGTTTAACTCTGTAAAAGACTCTTTGTTATCAAAAGAATCAGGAACTAATTTCATATTCACTCTACAGAAATCTTTAACATAGCTCCCCTGAGACACTCCTTCCGCTTCCAATTGATTAATACCATTAATAAACGGTACATTAAATTGAGCTATTCCATTTTCCGCTTTCATTACTGCAAGCATTTTTCCATTTACTTTCAAGTTAACCTGTTTTAAATTAGTATAAACAGATACCGGATAATAACAAACTCCTGAATTGTCAGCAACACCAGACCTATTATACCAATCCGAGCCACCTATTGCTACATACGGTTCCTTACTAAGCATAGCTTTATAATATCGATAAGTATCTTTAGGTATTCTATCTAAAGTAACTAACCCCTTGCAATTAACATGAGGAATAGCATCCATCCTCTCCTCTGAATGGAAATCGTTCAGATTCCACACAGCTGAACCTACAACAAACTTACGCTGTATTATCTGGGGTAAATAATGGCGATGATACATAACTCCATAATCTACAGAAAAATCAAAACGTTCTGGTTTAAATGAATGAATTCGAGCATCAACATCTGCACCATATTCACTTATTATAATAGGCTTGTCTGGATACTTTTGATGTATTGTATCCAAAATCGCTTCAAATCCACTGAATTCTCCCCATACCAGCCATTATATAAATTCATTCCTAATATATCAGATAGATTTATCAAATTTGCTTCCTCATAAGCAGCCAAGTTTCCATGACATGGAAGCATCGTAGCCCTTCCCGGATCAACCTCCTTAGCTGTATTCTCTATACGCTCCGCTATATGATACAAATATTTCAAATACTCATCTTTTTTTATAGACGGCTCTGAATTATAAAGAGGACGTAACATGATTTCATTCATATAAGCCCAAATGCAAACAGAGGGAGAGTTAAAACACTGATAAATCATCTCTTTCATCATTTCAACACAATTGTCTGAGAACTTCTGATTCATAGTAATAGTGTTAATCACCGGAATTTCCACAGAAGTCACAATTCCTAGCCGATTACAAGCAGCCAATACCATTTCGTCTTGGGGATAATGGGCAATACGTAAAAAGTTACCTCCCATCGCATGTAGCAATTCTATATCACGAACATGCATTTCATCTTTTAGAGCATTTCCCATACCTAAATGACATTGATGTCGATTAGTCCCCAATAACTTTACCGCTTTTCCATTCAATTCAAAACCTTTTTCTGCAGAAAACGAACAAGTTCTAATACCAAAAGTATTACTAACTTCATCAAGCAACTTTCCCTCATTATCCCAAAGACATGTTTGCAGCCTATACAAATTAGGACGCTCTATCTCCCACAATTCAGGATGATTTACTACAATTTGGATATTAAAGGCCTGTTCTCTTTCAGTGTCTACAATTACTTTCTTTTTACTTGTAGCTACACATTCACCTGTAGCTGAATAAATTTTATGTTCCACAAAAATCTTGCTACGCTCTGCCTGCGTATTACTCAACATTGTACATATATCTACCAAGGCTTTTTCCTCAGTTATTTCCGGCGTATTCACATATACCCCTGAAGAAGCATAGTGAGTAGTAGAAATATGAATAGGAGAAACAGAAATCAGAGAGACATCACGATAAATTCCACCAAAAAAAAGTGAAATCAGCAGAAAGAGGTGGAATTTCAGGATCGTACGAATTATCGACGCACACAACCAACTGATTTTCTCCTTCTCTTATATAAGGAGTAATATCAAAACAGAAGAAGTATATCCTCCGATATGTTCACCAACCCTATGGCGATTAACAAAAAGTTTAGTACGCTGATTTGCCCCCTCAAAGAAAAGATACAAAGATCTGCTCAACATAACACTATCCACTTGTATATTCTTA
>ENA-OQLB01000066-OQLB01000066.1-human-gut-metagenome-genome-assembly--contig:-NODE-66-length-57560-cov-9.394686_pt1 | contig 57560 bp, 57 predicted proteins | sample MGYA00242656_ERZ504813 | MGnify/ENA primary metagenome ERZ504813 (study PRJEB26092, sample SAMD00036388) | human gut metagenome | host: Homo sapiens | study: EMG produced TPA metagenomics assembly of... | reverse complement strand
TAATGGAAATGGATTGATATAGCTTCTCCGCTGAGACGCTTCCGATCCTTAGCGAAGATCCCTGAAACAGCGCAGCCTGACGGGATTCTCACTTCGTCCTTCCCTTAACATGGCTTCTTCCCCCTTCGTATCATGGTCTGACCAAAAAGTAAGGGCGTTCATCAAAGGGAAGCAGGCTTCTGAACCAGAAACCCGGCCTTCCTCTGATGAACGCCCTTGTTCATGCTGATCATTATAAGCCTGCCGGCCTTTTTTGTCAATCACTTTGCAGTACAAATTTTATTTTCCTGCATTTTGTTTTTGTCCGCGCCTTTTGTTTCGTATATTTTGACCAATTCATGATTTGTTGAAAATATATTCTTGCATTTCTTGTTAAATTTTTAGAAAAAGCCATTGACAACACGCCTTTCCTGCTTTATAATGCAACATGTAGACAGCAAAGGCGCTGCAGGTACGGGATATCTGTAGCGTCTTTTTCATATTGTTTCTCTTTGAGAGCTTCCCGCTCCGCCCTTGCCGCGGGCCGCTGCATAAGCTGCGCGGCAGCGCGAAGGGGTAAAAGCTGATCTGATCCTCTTATAGAAATAGAAAGGCTTGTAGAAAATGCTATAAGGAGATTAGAGAAATCCGGGAAGAAAGGCGGAGGCCGCAAAGAGAATTGATAGGAAGCCGCTGTTTGAAAGCTTTTGATTCTATGATGGAAAGGGAACCTGTTCCCTGGAAGAAAGGACCCCGGCTTTGCCGCGACCGCGGGCGGTTTTTAGTTGAGAATCCTTCTCTGTCTCCTAAATTCCAACGTTTGGAGGTACTAGTGATGCGTGAAATTCAACAGAAAACGGCAAGCGTTCCCGAGTTATTCGGTTCCATGGTGTTTAACGACCAGGTTATGAAGGCCAGGCTTCCCAAGGAAACCTACAGGCCCTGAAAAAGACCATAGAGAACGGCAAAAGCCTTGACCCCAGCGTGGCCAATGTGGTGGCCAACGCTATGAAGGACTGGGCGGTGGAGAAGGGCGCTACCCATTATACCCACTGGTTCCAGCCTATGACGGATATTACCGCTGAAAAGCACGACAGCTTTATCTGCCCCCAGGGGGACGGCACTGTCATCATGGAATTTTCCGGCAAGGAGCTGGTAAAGGGCGAGCCGGATGCCTCCTCCTTCCCCTCCGGCGGACTGCGGGCCACTTTTGAGGCCAGGGGCTATACCGCCTGGGATCCGTCCTCCTATGCCTTTATTAAGGAGAACACCCTTTGCATTCCTACAGTTTTTTACTCCTACGGAGGAGAGGCTCTGGACCGTAAAACTCCTCTGCTCCGTTCGATGGAGGCAATCAATAAACAGGCTCTCCGGATTCTGAAGCTGTTCGGGGCGGACGACGTAACCCGGGTCAATACCACCGTAGGCCCCGAGCAGGAATATTTCCTCATTGACCGGGAGCTTTACGATCAGAGAGAGGATCTGATTATGTGCTGCCGGACGCTGTTCGGCGCGAAGCCGCCCAAGGGCCAGGAGCTGGAGGACCATTATTTCGGTGCGATCAAGCCCAGGGTCGCCGCCTATATGGCGGATCTGAACCAGGAGCTTTGGAAGCTTGGCGTTTTAGCGAAAACCGAGCACAATGAGGTGGCCCCTTCCCAGCATGAGCTGGCACCGATCTTCTCCAACACCAACGTGGCCACCGACCACAACCAGCTGACCATGGAGATCATGAAAAAGGTTGCCAAACGCCATGGCCTGGCCTGTCTGCTCCATGAAAAGCCCTTTGACGGGGTCAACGGCAGCGGCAAGCACAACAACTGGTCTATCTCCACCAACACCGGCGTCAATCTTCTGGAGCGGGAGACTCCCCGGCGGAAAACGCTCAGTTCCTTCTGTTTTTGACCGCCGTCATCAAGGCGGTGGATGAATATCAGGATCTGCTGCGGATCTCCGTAGCAAGCCCTGGCAACGATCACCGCTTAGGCGCCAACGAAGCGCCTCCGGCTATTATTTCCATGTTCCTGGGCGACGAGCTCACCGAAATCTTGGAGGCTATCGAGAACAGCACCGACTACAGTCAAAAAGACAAAACTGAAATGAAGGTCGGCGTCCATATTCTGCCCCGGTTTCCCAAGGATACCACGGATCGGAACCGAACCTCTCCCTTTGCCTTTACCGGAAACAAATTCGAGTTCCGTATGCTGGGCTCCAAATCCTCTATTTCCGGGCCGAATATTGTGCTGAACACCATTGTGGCGGAAGAGCTTTCCCAGTTTGCAGACGTTCTGGAAAAGGCCGGCGATTTCAACGCGGCCTTGAACGACCTGATCAGGACCACCATTCGGGAGCACAAGCGCATTATCTTCAACGGCAACAACTATTCCGACGAATGGGTGGCTGAAGCGGAAAGGAGAGGCCTGCTGAACCTCAAGAGCACAGTAGACGCGCTGCCCTACTATATTTCCGAGAAAAACCAGTCCCTGTTCACCAAGCATAAAATCTATACCGCAACAGAAATTCATTCCCGTTATGAGATTCTGTTGGAAAACTACTGCAAAACCATCAGTATCGAGGCCCTGACCATGCTGGACATGGTGAATAAGGATATTTTCCCGGCGGTCTGCCGTTATATGGACGCTTTAAGCGCCACTGTTCTGCATAAAGCCGGCGTTTCCAGCGCGATCTCCAGCAAGGCCGAGGAGGCCCGGCTGAAAAAGCTGTCGGCTCTGTGCGACCAGCTGTACCAGCCAACGAGGCCTTGGGCGAGGCGATGAGAAAAGTGCCTTGCGGCTGTGACGTTAAGGCTCAGGCGGATTACTATAAGGATACCGTCATTGATCTGATGCAGAGACTGCGGACTCCTGCCGACGAGCTGGAAACCCTGACCGGCAAGACGTATTGGCCCTATCCCACTTACAGCCAGATGCTGTTCAGTGTGTGATTGGTTTCCCCTGTTGTCCCCCTGGTCTTTTCAGGCTTTCAGCTGGAACCGGGGGAGGCAGCCCCTATCGATGCAAAACGTGCCTCCTTTTCTCCTGTTCAGCCGCAGTGGGTGCGGCAGCCTTAATCCTTTGGCCCGCCGGCTGAATGGAGGCGGCCGAAAAACGTTCTGACCTAGGAGGCTTTGGAAAAGAGGAACGTGTTTTTTCCATGGCGCGGGCCTTTTAGAGCAATTTTCTTCGGTTCTTTTTGTTATTCTTAAAAAACAGTTCATAGTCTTCTGCTAAACTTTAAAGGGATAATTCAGAAGCAGCCCTATGGATATTAAATTTGCTCGAAATAGCCTCAGGCTATTCGCATAGAGAGAGTATATTATTAAAAAGGAGCGTAATAACATGTCTTATGTCGATGAAGTACTAGCCAAGCTGAAGCAAAAAAATGCAGCGGAACCCGAATTTCTGCAAGCCGCGGAGGAGGTTTTAAACTCTCTGCGCCCGGTCATCGACCGAAACGAGGAGCTGTACCGCAGGGAAGCCCTTCTGGAAAGAATTACCGAGCCGGACCGCCAGTTTAAATTCAAGGTAACCTGGGTGGATGATAAGGGTCAAACGCAGGTCAACACCGGCTACCGCATCCAGTTTAACAACGCCATTGGACCTTACAAGGGCGGCCTGCGTCTCCATCCCTCTGTTTACACCGGTATCATCAAATTCCTGGGCTTTGAGCAGATCTTCAAAAACTCCCTGACCGGCCTGCCCATCGGCGGCGGCAAGGGCGGCTCTGATTTCGATCCCAAGGGTAAATCCGACCGCGAGGTAATGGCCTTCTGCCAGAGCTTTATGACCGAGCTTTCCAAATATATCGGCGCGGATATCGACGTGCCTGCCGGCGACATCGGCACCGGCGCCCGTGAGATCGGATACATGTTCGGCCAGTATAAGCGCCTGACCAATTCCTTCGAGGGCGTTCTCACCGGTAAGGGCCTGACCTACGGCGGCTCTCTGGTAAGAACCCAGGCCACCGGTTACGGCCTTCTGTATTTCACCGACGCTATGCTGAAGCACAACGGCCACAGCCTGGATGGCAAAACCATCGCCATTTCCGGCGCCGCAACGTAGCTATCTACGCCGCGGAGAAGGCCATGCAGCTGGGCGCCAAGGTTGTCACTATGAGCGATTCCACCGGCTGGATTTATGACGCCGAGGGTTTGGATCTGGATGCCGTCAAGGAGATCAAGGAGGTCAAGCGCGCCCGCTTGTCCGAGTACAAAAACTATCGTCCCAATGCCGAATACCACGAGGGCAAGCGTATGGTCCGTTAAGTGCGACGTGGCTCTGCCCTGCGCCACCCAGAACGAGCTGAATCTGGATGATGCCAAGGCTCTGGTTGCCAACGGCTGCATCGCCGTTGCGGAAGGCGCCAACATGCCCACCACCCTTGAGGCCACCGAATATCTCCAGAAGAACGGTATTTTGTTCGCTCCCGGCAAGGCCGCAAACGCCGGCGGCGTCGCTACATCCGCTTTGGAAATGAGCCAGAACAGCGAACGTCTGAGCTGGACCTTTGAAGAGGTGGATCAGAAGCTGAAGCAAATCATGACCGATATCTTCGCCAAGGCCGCCGAAGCCGCCGACCGTTACGACGTTCCCGGCGACTACGTCGCGGGCGCCAACATTGCCGGCTTTGAGAAAGTAGCCAACGCTATGCTTGCCCAGGGCGTATAATCTCTAAAGTTTGTTCACGACTCATTTTTAGAAACCCTCATTCGTATTTGACCTCGCTAACGCGGGAACAGGGCCTGCCGGTTTTATTCGGCAGGCCCTGTTCCTTTTTTCTTGGATTCACATGCCAGGTTCAAACTGGCTTTGTGAACATTCCCGATTCTCACAGTTTGGGTTAGGCTATACTGGCAGCTTCAAGTAAAGCCATGCAGCCGGCGCTGCTAAAACGGCAGAAGAAAGAGGGAGGAAAACGCCGCGAACCTTATGTCTATCGGCCGCACCTCTCCTTTTGTTTTTCTAACCACAGCATACAACCGCCCCTTGCTTTTCGGCCTATATTATTTGATGGCCGCCGATGAATATCCCGCAGGCCTTATCGCCGTAAAACACACGAAAGGCACAACGCTATATGCCCAGGGCATATAGCCGCTAAAGCTTGTTAACGGCTCAGTTTTAGAAGAAACCCTTATTCGTATTTGACCTCGCTATAGAGCTCACAGCCGGCAAAATCGAATCCCAGGCCGTTGTTCCTGTCATTCGTGACTGGAAAGGGGGGCTATGAAATTCTAAAACACAGTTCCGCCTCAGCCCCGCCGTAAATACCGCTCCAGGCAGCCGCAGTACCTTTTCAGCGCCATCATCCCTTGCTGGTACCGCCGCGCCACCGTGGATACCTCTACCCCCATTTCCTTGGCGATTTGACTTTTGGCGGTTCCAGCTAAGTGCCTTAAAATGATATCACGGGTTTCCGGTGAAAGCTCCCGCTCCATGATCTTCCTCACCGCCTCGGCCACCTTTTTCCGGTTCGCGCTGTTATCCCGCCGATGCTCCAGCTCTGCCGCCAGAAAAAATATTTTATGCTCCTTGCGGGCGCCGGAAGCCTCCTCGGCGGAATAAGAGATTGTTCTGGGAGGCGCCGGCTCCCGCAGCACCAGTAAATTGTCCTTGCAGCAGCGCTCCAATTCCTCCAGAGCCTTCATCCGCCGTTCCCATTGCCGGCAGCTTTGGCCACCGTCCTCTGAACCCTGTGATGTAAGCTTCCGTTTTTGCTCCCGTATTTTCAGCAGCTCCTGCCGATATCGGGCCTCCGCCTCCTGCCGAAAGGTCATAAAGCGTTCCACTCCTCGCACAGGAAACGGCCGCCCTCGCTTTTTTCCGCAGAAAACCTCAATACGGGCAGCATATATTTACAAGATTCGGACACCTTCTCCAGCCCGGTTACCCAATGCTCTGAAATTGTCGCTTCACTGACGCCGCATTTCTTTGCGATCTCCTTATTTCGTTCCCCGTTGATTTTCATGCGGAATACCAGCCACTGTTTTAACGTTAAAATTTCTTCAGCAGTTTTTAAAATCATAGCCCTTTCCGTTTCATTCTCCTTGCTTTTGTTTTTCAAAAGAAAATAAATTCTTTTCGCTCTCCCGGTCATAGCGTTTTCCTCCTTAAGCGTGAGGCTCGCCGGCCTTCCCCTTCTTTACTAATAAATGTTTAAATCCCCTTCGGCTTCTTACCACGCCGGTTTAAGGCTCTTCCTTACGGCGGCATTTAGCGGAATTGGGGGAAAACATTTTACTGTTTACAGCCCTCTTTCAGAGGACCGGCGTTTTTTTAACCGCTTTTTCGTACAGTGCTCCGGCGGGCATCCCCTGGGAGCTCCGGTATCCAAAATGTAAAGACAGCATTTTAACAGATCATAGCCGTCGCTGCTCAACGGCCGGTGATGAACGCACCCTTTGCAGGATTCCCGATTCATTGACCATCCCTCTTTTATATCCTTAAAAGGATATTTTTCTTTTTTATTTGCGGATTAATTTCCGTTAACGGTTAATTTTTATTTTATATTATCACCTTTAACGGGTATTGTCAAGAATTTCCGGCAATAAAATTTCCATAAACGGAAATTTTTCTTGTCTTTTCCTTTTCAGTATGCTATAATTACGTCAGCAAAAAGAGGCTTTCACGTCTCAAATAAAGGAGATAAAATTTTATGGGCCTGGAGATTATCAATCAGCGGAAAAAGAAAAAAAAGCTCACCAACGAGGAGCTTTCTGTTTTATCCGGCGTGCCAAAGGGCACCATCGATAAAATTACCTCAGGCGCTACCAAGGATCCAAAGCTGGAAACCCTGAAAGCCCTTGCCCGAGTATTAGATTGTTCCTTATCTGATTTTGACGACCCCAAGGAGCGTCACTTCGCGGAGCGGACTGACCAAGAGGTCTTGCAAAACCGGATTCATATTTTAACGGAATATTTCCAGAGAATGGGCATCCTTCAGCCTGGCGGCGATATTTCCGGCCAGGATCTGGAATTTTTTAAAGGACTGTTATCGTTAATTGACGCTTACTTTGGCAAAAAGGAGGAAGCTGACCGATAATCAACGGCTTTCCACATAATTTGAGGACTTTTCAGAAAGCTGAATGGAATTTTTGTCCTTCCCAAAAGGTTCTCCCAACTGAAGCAGTGAACTGCCAAGCAAAGGAACTGGGGGTATATGCTTTAAGCCCGTTGATCGGCTCTTTCGCCCCATTATTTTTCCTTCGTGTATTTCTTGGTTCTGCTAGTTTTTTCGGTTTTAGTCTCTGAATTTTTTAACAAGCTGTCCCTATCCTTCATCGGGGACAGCTTGTTCTTATTTCTTACGCGATCCATAACGGCTGGCAGATGGGCTTCTTTCCTGTTCTTTCAAGAGCCGAGTCAAGGGAAATGTCCCAAAGCAGAAGAAATCCGGCTCCTGTTTCCTTATTTTCAACAGAGGTTTCATCATAGCTGTTTCCGCCGGTATTGGTTTGCGAATTCATAAATCTCCTGGCAGCACATCAAAAAATAGACAGTCCGCTGGATTTGTTTTGTATAAATCCGCTTTATTTGTGGATTCTTGACATTTTTTTTGAGAATGCTCTATTTTAATAATAGGGTGAAACAGTCAAAAAGTGTAGGATAGAAGGGGCGCATATGATAAAAAAACGCATGTGGCACAGAACAAAAAAGCTATTTCGCCATCGGTTTAACACCACCTCCATATTAATTTTATCCTTTTGCGCCTTAATTGCCATCCTATGGTGCTGGTATCTGTGATTTATTACGCTAATGAAAAAACTTCTATCGAAGAGACCTCTCTGCAATATGAAAATCAGATTTTTGACGATCTAGAACGGGACTTTGAACGGCTTCTCAGCCAATACGGAGAGGCAAAATATGAAATTACCAGTCAATTTCTATCTCTGGATATTGATGAAATTAATTATGATGCCCTTAGAACCGAGGATGTAGAAAAAATCAAGCTTTTGGAAAATCTTCTGCAAAGCATCCGTAGGGTCACTACAGACGTTACAAATATCTACGTCTATTCCACCGAAGACGCACGAGCCGCCTACAGCTCCACCTTTGCCTTTGACAAATCACAATTAGGAAAAACAGATGACTCTGACGCCTATGATTCCGGCTCTGAATGGCGTATTCTGCGAAACCACGAACCAGCCTATAGCTTTGGTAATAAAACCGCCAGCGTCTATTCTTTTACTTCTGGTTTAATTGATAGTGATTTCAACGGAAAATTTGATTTCTTTTTGCAAATAGATACGGATTCGTCTTATTTCATCCAACGCTTTGAGACAGTGATCTCAGAAGACACCGATTATTTGGCGGTTCGAAAAATAGAAAACGGCGACATTATTTATGAGCAAGCTTCAGGGCGCAAAGAAGACTATCAGCAGTTATGCAGTCAATACAACGGACAAGAGAATATCACCCAAAGAATTGGCGATTCCATTCTGGTAAAACGCTCCCTAATAAGCTTAGGCTTGGAGGTAGTAAAGGTATCCACCCCCGACACCAGTGAAATGAATTCCGCTCTCTTTCAGGTAATGGTGGTGGTAGCCGGCGCGCTGCTGGCGGCCCTGGCTCTGGCAATTCTGATCACTTCTTCCATTATGCGTCCCTTTGACGCCTTGCTGAAGAGCACGCTCAACGAGATTGGTAACAGCTCCACTCAACTCAAGCATATCACCGCAAAATCTGGAAACCGGGATATTGTAGGGCTGGCGCAGAATTTTAACCAATTGATCGACCGCATCAATGAGCTTGTTACTGATACCGTGAACCACGAGCAAGAAAAGCGGAATCTTGAAATTAAAATGCTCCAGACTCAGATCAGTCCTCATTTTTTGTATAATACCCTAAACTCCCTGAAATGGATGGCGATTCTTTACGGTCAGCCCGCTATTGCGGACGCTATTGTGGCTCTGGTAGACCTGCTTGAATTCTGCTTTAAAAATTCCAAAAATTATGTCCGCCTGGAACGTGAGATCGAATTTCTTCAAAACTACAGCAAGATACAAAACATTCGGAACGGCCGTCAAATTCAAGTGGAATTTGACATCCCGCTGGAATTAAAAAAGGCGGTGATATTGAAATTTTCTTTTCAGCCAGTGTAGAGAACGCCTTTGTCCATGCATTTCCTGGCAGCCAGGTGGAGCATCCCAAAATTTTAGTATCCTGCCGGGAGGAAAACGGAAGCCTGGTCACAGTTATCCGGGATAACGGCGTAGGCTATGATACAAGTAAAGTCGTAGGCTCCGCCTTCGGAATCGGTATCAAAAACGTAGATGACAGAATAAAGCTGACCTACGGAAACGCTTACGGGCAGACCATTAAAACCAAGCCAGGCGAAGGGGTAGAAGTAATCATCCGGCAGCCCCTGGTGCTTTCAGAGGAAGAATGGGAGGAAAAATATGTATAATTTATTAATCGTAGACGACGAGTCTATGGTTCGTTTAGGAATGAAAAGCTGCGTGGACTGGGAAAGGCTTCAGGTAGATAACGTTTATGAGGCCTCCAATGGAGAAGAGGGCCTTCAAGCCGTTCGGGATCATAAAATAGATGTTGTTATTACCGACTTGAAAATGTCGGTAATGGATGGTTTTTCCTTTTTGGAAAAGCTGCAGGAACTGGAGCCCGCACCCCAGGCCATTGTGATGAGCTGTTACAATGATTATGAGAATATGCGTCAGGCACTAAAGCTTCACGTAAAGGATTTTCTTTTTAAGCCACGGATGTACCCTAGGGATATTGAGGAAGCGGTGGCAAAGGTTCTTGACAGTTTAGAACAGAATGATAGCCATTCGACGGGCGGACAGGCTTCCGTCACCGAGGAAAATTGCGAGGAACGCTTCCTGGCTCTCTGCTCCCTCCTGTCCAGAGAAGACGCCCCTGTGGAGCTTTCCTCGGCCAAGGAGCTTTATATGGACTTCGCCAACCGGGTTATGTACATTGACCATCCGGCAAACGAAAAGCTGAATTTTTTAAGCGGACTTATTTTCCGCAGGATCCAGGAGGTCAAAAAATGCGAGTCCTTAGAGGAGCTTCGTTCCGTGGTTTCAGATATTTCCTGTGCCTGCGGGCTGGAGGAAAGCCGGGGCGCCAGACAAAGCATCGCCCGAGCCATCGCTTATATTGATGAGAATTTGTCCGATCCTAATTTGAGTATGGAAGCAGCAGCCGATTATGTTGGATTGAGCGTTTCTTATTTTAGCCGAACTTTTAAAGCTGTTGCGGGAAAAGGTTACACCGATTATGTGGCAGATAAACGGATTGAGATGGCAGACCGCCTTTCTCAAACCACCCGCCTGAAAATTTATGAGATCGCAGAGCGGGTCGGCTACACCAGCCCCAAATATTTTTCAAAGGTTTATAAAGAGCATACCGGAAAAAACATACGGAAAAACAGTGAAAACGAGGTCTAAATATTTGTTCTTTTATTTGACCTTTTCTTGAGAAACGCCGCACCCTTTTCATCAAGCACTTAACATTTGATGAAGGTGCATTTTTTGTCCATTATCAAGCTTGAAAAGAAAAAGGCAGGAAATTCTCTAGCCATAAGCAAGAAAGAAGGAAAATCAGGAAAATATTTCCGACTTGCGAACCTCAGCAGTTGTTGTACAATATATCCATAAAACAAATAAAGGAGGAGTCAAAATTATGAAAAAAACATTATCCCTATTACTGGCGTTTTGTATGCTTGGCGCGGCGGGTGCCGGGTGTTCCTCATCAGAGGCCCCGTCTTCCTCTGGGGAAGCTCCCGTCTCTGACACGGACGCTTCTTCCGGTACTGGATCATCGGAGGGAGAAGCGTCCTTCGAGGGCGTAACGCTTCGCTTCGCACCGATCTGGGCGGCTGACGCAGAATCCGATTTAGGCCGGGAAATGATTGCTGAATTCCAGGAAAAGACTGGTATGACCATTGAGATCGAGGAAGTGGCCGGCGATGAGATGAAAAATAAAATCTCTGTAGACGTGGCCGCAGGCAACGAGCCCGATGTCTGGCAGTTCTGGCCCGGCGCCACCAGTCAGGATTTTGCCAAGGCTGGCGTACTCGCCAATGTGGAGGAATATTTCGCTAAAAGCAAGGTTATCGCTAAGGATCACTTCAGCGAAAGTGCTTTAGCTCCTTGCACTTTTGACGGGCAGCTTCTGGCGGTTCCTAGAATGGGCGCTTCCGCCGTGCTGATGATCAACACGGAAATCTTCGAGCAGTACGGCCAAAAGGCTCCCACCACCTGGATGAGCTGATGGAGGCGGGTGCGGTGTTCGCGGAGAACGGCGTCACCACCCTAAACGTGGATCAAAGCTGGGAAACCCCTCCCACTTCTTCTTTAACGAGATTGTGTGCCAGTTCTCCTCCGGTGTGGAAGATGTCAACAACTTGATGAGCTATGACACCGCCACTTTTGACACCGAGGCTATGCGCTACGCCGCCAAGCTGATTGAAAAATGGTAGACGCGGGCCTGTTCGCTGACGATACTCTCGGCTCTACCGGCGACTGGGATCCATCCACTGTATATTATGACGAAGGCTATGCGGCCATGTGTTATACCCTTTCCTGGCAGTTTTCCTCCTTCTCAGAGGAGACCCTGGCCAAGTCTCAAATCATCGGGATTCCCCAAATCGCGGAAACCGACCGGGAAGCCAATCACATTCAGGGAACCACCAACGACTGCTATGAAATCAGCGCCGCCAGTTGGAGCGATACCTCTAAGCAGGATGCGATCGTAGCGCTGATGGACTTCCTGCTCTGGATTACGAAGCGCCGGAGCTAAGGCTGGCTACAATATCACTGTGGATCAGAAGCTGAATGAGGAAGTAGACACCAGCGCGCTCTCCACGCCTCTGATGACCGATGTTTTGAACTGGAGGGATGAAAACGATATCCAAATCGATCCCATGATCTGGCAGAGCCTACCGAGCCTGGCTACCCAGACCGACTACTGCAACGCTCTGGATGAGCTTTGGGCCGGAACCATTACCGGAGACGAATTCATCGCCAAATGCGAGGCTTCCTTACAGGAAAACGCGGGCTGATTTTAATTAAAATGTAAGCGCGGGCGAGATTCGCCCGCGCTTCTCAAAAACTGTTGCTTGAGGAGTTTTCGCTATGCATATTCTTCGGAAGAAAAAATGGCTGCTTCTTCTAGTCTTTATCTTTCCAGCCTTTCTGCTTTATACATATTTTGTCATTTATTCCATTGTCAATACCGGCTACTATTCCCTGACCAAATGGAACGCTATTTCCGACCCTATTTTCGTAGGGATGAAATACTATCAGGATTTTCTTCATGACGCGGATTTTTTAATGGTGCTGAGAAATTCCTTACTGAATGTGGTCATATCCCTGGTGATTCAGATCCCCTTAGGATTGGTTGGTGCCTATTTGATCTACCGCACCAAGCGCTTCTACCGGCTGTACCGTTTCTGCGTTTTCATTCCAGTGGTACTGTCTGCCTCCGCCATCGCCCTTCTGTTCACCTTGATTTTCAACGCCGAATTCGCCCGGTCAACACAGTTTTAAGGTCAATCGGCCTGGACAGCTGGACCCGAAGCTGGCTCTCTGATGCCAGCGTGGTGTACTTTGTGGTCATGACCCTATGACCTACCAGTATATCGGACTATACGTGATTATCGAACTTTCTGGTATGCAGGCGATTCCCGACGATGTCATTGAAAGCGCTACCATCGACGGTGCCAGCTCTTTCCGCATCTTCTGGAATATCGTGGTACCAATGCAGCGAGCGATCACCGGGATGTGCGCGATTTTGATCATTTCCGGCTGCTTCAAGGCCTTTGAACACTCCTATATTATGACCTGGGGCGGCCCAGGCTATGCTTCCTCTTTCCTGGGGGTTTATATGTATACTGAAACCTTTGTGAAAGGCAATTACGGAAAGGGAAGCGCCGTTTCTATGGTAATATTAGTCGGGACCTTGATTTGCACCCTGATCTTCCAGGCACTAAACCGGAGAAAGGAGGACTAGGAGAACACCTATGAAAAAACACAAATTCAAATATACCGCCGGACGAGCGCTGCGCCATATTGTGCTAGCTTTATGGTGCGCTACCACCGCTTTCCCTATCCTTTGGACGCTGATGGTGTCTTTTAAGGACAACAGCCAGATTTTTACGGCTCCTTTTGCCTGGCCAAATCCTGTAATCAGCTCTAATTTCTCAGATATTTTCGCAAAGCTGAATATTCCCAGAGGCTTTTTAAACAGTATTATTTACAGCTTTTTTACCGTACTTATCGTCTGCATCCTCTCGGCCATGGTCGGTTTTTATCTGTCCAAGTGCGTTCGTCGGAAGGGAGGCTTCCTTTACACCTATTTTATCCTAGGTATGATGATCCCTGTGCAGGCGATCGCGATTCCTATGTTCGTGCACATCAAAAACTTCAATCTGATCAATACCAGCCCCGGCATCATTATCACCTATGTGGTGATTGAGCTGGCTTTCGCAATTTTTATTATGACCGGTTTTATCAGCCGCAGCGTACCGGATTCCATCATTGAGGCTGCCTCAATCGACGGCTGTAACGTATTCGGGGTTTTTGTCCGCATGGTGCTTCCCTTGGCAAAATCGGGTATCGCCACGGTAGGAACCTTCGTGTTTCTCCACGTATGGAACGAATTTTTCTTCGCTTTAATTCTGCTGGCAAAACCGGAGCTTATCAGCCTAAATCTGACCACCTATAAGCTGCGAGGCCAATATTCCAGCGATTACGGCCTTTTGGCCGCTGGTGTAGTCATTCTGGCAGTGCCAGCTTTAATTATCTATGCCCTGTTCCAGGAGCAGGTTGTAAAGGGCCTAACCGCCGGCGCTGTGAAGGAATAAATTGTCAAAACCACCATTTTATAGGAACAGCTTTTCAAAACAGCCTTCCTAAAGCGGTCTTTTCGTCTTAACTGGATAAAAAGCTTCATCCTATTGCCGCAGCTAGTGTAGTATGGATATCATAAGGCTTGCTGATATTCATAAAAGTGAACTAAGCAGATACACTTAAAACCATCTGCAAATCTTATTATACGAGGAGAAATTGGTATGATTGCGTTTCCCAAGCTAACAGAGCAAGAGCTTTTAGATCGGATTCGGATTCCCTCAGAGGGCAAGCTGAATATTTTTCTTGATACGGATACCTACAATGAGATCGATGACCAGTTTGCGATCCTTTACGCCATGCTTTCTCCGGAACGTCTTTGCTTGAAAGGAATTTCAGCCGCCCTGTTTTTTAACGACCGCAGTGCTTCTCCTGCCGACGGCATGGAAAAAAGCTACCGGGAAATTTTAAAAATCATGGATTTTCTGGGAAAGGATCCGGAAGGCTTTGTATTTCGCGGATGCACTGAACCTTTAGCGGATGAAGAAGTTCCCCGGGAAAGCCTTGCCTGCGACGCTATTATTGCCGAAGCCATGAAGGCATCAGAAACTGATCCCCTGTATGTCGTAGGGATCGGCGCCTGCACCAACATTGCAAGCGCGATTTTAAAAGCTCCGGAGATTATCCGCCGGATTACGGTGGTATGGCTGGGGGGGAACACCTTTGACTGGCCCGATAACAAGGAGTTTAATCTATCTCAAGATTCTTTGGCCGGCAAAGTGCTGTTCGACTGCGGTGTTCCGATGATACAGATTCCCGCTTTTGGCGTAACGGGATTTTTGCTTACCAGCGTCCCGGAGCTGGAGGCCTGTTTGAGCGGAGCGAATCCAGTATGTGATTACCTAGTCGAAAACGTCAAGTCCTACTCTCAGGATCATTTCGCATGGTCAAAGCCTATTTGGGATGTGGGCGCCATCGGCTATCTGATAAACCCTGACTGGGCGGAAAGCAAGGCCTGCCCCGCGCCGATCATCGCGCAAAAGGACCGTTATGCCTTTGACCCCAGGCGGCATCTGATCCGCAGCCTGATTACCATAGACCGGGACAAGGTCTTTAAGGATATGTTCCAAAAGCTTCGGGACTGCCGCAAATAAAAAAGCCGATTGCTGTAAAGGGCCAGGATGGCCCCAACAGCAATCGTTTTTTTTCTTTTATCAATTTTAATTTCTTGTTTTATCTTTGCACCTTGCATTACGTATTCTCTGTTACCTTTAGCCTTCCTCCTTGGCTCAGATATGCAGCTGCCGAAAACAGCTCATTGTTCCTCCTTGATATGGATATCTACGCCGTTGACCTCCACGCCGCCTTCGGCTCGGATAAGAATATATTTTGCGCCGTTGATGATCCTCGTCTGAACAAGATCGCTCCGTTCCGGATTGACCTGGATCACTACATCCGGCGTCTTTACCTGAAGCTTGCGGTCCACCAAATTCCGGGGACTAAGCTCTGTATCGACGCCGAAAGCCTCGCCGTATTTTTCTTCAAAAGCTTCCAGCCTGTTCTCGGGAACCCCGCATCCCTCCAAAACATTTTTAACCGTCCTCACAGACAGGGTCAGCGGCTCTGCCTCTTTCCTCTCCTTGTGCTCCTGGATCATTTCCTGCAGACGCTCTTGAACAGACTGCACCACGTCAAGGCTGCAATCCTCCTCTAGAGTCTCCCCTAAAACCGTGTCAAACGTCTCCCGCTGCTCCGCCGCGGGCATAGGAAGATCACAATGAAACACAGCCTCCGCCAGCTCCTCATGATTCTCAGCGAGGTTTCGGGAGTAATACAGGGCGTTATACAGGTTAGCCGCACGGTCGTCAAAGGCCGGAAATAGGAAGCCTACCTCCGGCGGGGAAAGAATCCAGTCCACACTGCGGTTATGAAGCAGATTATCCCGAGCGAAATAGCTTAGCGCCGGTTTCGTCATCTTTACCGGACACACGCTGCAAACCAGATATGAATACACCTCGCTGGCGGCTTCTTCCTGAGTTTCCCCATCCTTTGTCCGATAAGGCACATCGTAGGTATCGAAGGCCAGCAGGATCATGTAGTGGCCGTCAATAGTTAAAGACTGGATCACCTTCTGATAAAAGGCCTGGACAGCTTCTTCGTCATTCAAAGCGGAATTTTTCAGGGCCATCAGGAGCCTGTGCTCCTCGCTGTCAACGACCTGCTGCGTGGTAAACGTTACATCCATCAGATTCTTCCCCAAGGTTCCGGAAAGAATTCTTTTTAAGCACGCTAAAATCTGCTCTGTTTCTTCCTGCTCCGTCATCGCCAGGGATTGATTGAATTGGGAATGATCTCCCTATTTTCATTCACATAACAAACCCGCACATGGGTAATGTTGCTTTTTTCCGGCCTAAACCGCGCCGGATCTCCGCGACTTCTTTTTCATTCATTGCTTGTTATCCTCTTCCTGTATGTAATCTGATTGTAAGCAAGGCTTGTCCGAGGCCCAGCAAGCCTTACAGCAAGCCGCCGCAAAAGCGTCAGACCTCCCGCGCATGAGCTGTTCCACTCAACTCTCGATAAAATTGCCTTTAAGCTTACGCGCCTTTTTGTCTGCGCAGGCTCGCACACATTCCGCGTCTTACACGTCCATACAGTGGAAAACCGGCTTTTCGGTAACCGCTTCGATATTCGCTCTTCCACCGCCCTACTGTCTTAAGCGCGAGGCTATTATACCACACCTTCCCGCTCGTTTCCAAGGGAATCTTGGTGAGAAGCAGCTTGTATTTTGGCTTCGCTTCAGCAGGCATCCTATCGCTTCCAAGCCTCAGAAGCCTCTTTCCTATTAAAAAACAGGAAAGAGGCCTTCTAAAGTTTTGTTATTTTACCTTTTTACGTTTAAAAGCCATGGTTCCAGCCGCGGCAAACCCTACCATGCCCAGCAAAGTGAATACCATCCAGACAGCCGTACTGCTGGCATCCCCTGTCGCGGGCACTCCGGTTTCCGGTTCACCGGAGCCAGAGGGGGTTTCCGGCGGAACCGGCTTCTTTTCCAAAGCCTCGATGGCCTCCTCGATGGCTTTCGCCATCGCGTCTACCTCTACCTGTTCCGTGATGTTTTTATCCCATACGACGGCCTTGACCGCCGCCTCCACTCCGGAGAAGTCCTTATATTCTTCCTGATTCAGAGCTTCCGCCTTCCCGATGGCGGCATCCACTCCGCTGTAATCGGCCGGCTTATATTCGAGAGCCGCGACAGCATCTTCAATTGCTTGCGCCATCGCGTTTACCTCTGCCTGTTCCGTGATGTTTTTATCCCATACGACAGCCTTGACCGCCGCCTCCACCCCGGAGAAATCCTTATATTCCTCTTGATTCAGAGCTTCCGCCTTCCCGATGGCTGTTCTCACCTGATCATAACTGGCCGGCTTATATTCCAGCGCGTCAATCGCCTCTAAAATGTTCTGCGCCATTTCGTTTACCAAGGCTTGCTCCGCTTTGCTTTTTGTGCGGTCGACCTCTTCAACCGCCGATGCTACGTCAGCATAATTAACATATAGGTCTGCGTCTAATGCCTCCGCCTTTTCAATTGCTTCATCAACCGCCTGGTAGCTCGCAGGAATATTATTATCGTCCCAGGCAAAGGTTGGATGCTCCATTCCCGCTACCCAGGTAACCCCTGGCTGCGCATTGGCTTGAAGCCCCCGCAATATGGAAGGATCCTTAAAATCAGTGGTGGGAGTTCCGCATTCCTCAAAGTATAGGCCGTCTGTGCCTCCGCTTAACGCATAGGTCTCAAAGGCAATACAAGCCGGCCATCCTCTGCCATCCAGCGGCCAATAGCAATTCTCCGGCATACCGGTCATCTGATACCACGCAATCCACATACCGCCATTTCCGGCCTCTATATTATAGTCGCTGGGCGCTTCCACGGTTTCTGCCGCAACCATGCAGTTCTTAATGATCAAGTCCGGCTCATTGTCAAAGCACATTCCTAAAATTCCGCCTACACTGTTCGACATTCCATTATTTGCGGTAGGATCCTGATTATCCACAGGTCCTCCATGAAATAAAATTTCGCCGTCAAAATAGCAGTCTGCGATCATAGGCTGTTCGCCCTTTGTCTCCCAGGATCCTACGATTCCTCCGACTGCTTCTGAGGAATCAAAGCCTTCGACTCAATGACGGCAGAGGAATAGCATCCGATAATCTTGGTACCGTACATCCCTTGTCCGGCGATTCCCCCTATATTCTTACTGCCCAACGCGTTGGTGACAATTTTTCCTGTGGTGTAACAGTTTTTTATTGTTGCATTATGCGCCCAATCCATTAAAACGCCGGCGCGCAAAGAGCTGTCGCCGTCAGTAAACGTGATATCCGCATCTTCTACGCCAAGGTTTTGAACAGTTCCTCCGGAAACGATACCGAAAAGCCCGTGGTTTATTTTCCCAGTTTTCATATTAGAAATCACATGGTATTCCCCATCAAAGACTCCCGCAAAATATCCGGCTGCGTTATTGCCATTTCCAATAGAAATCCATTCCTGACCGCTTAGATCAATATCTGTCTTGAGAGTAAAGACTGTTGACGCAAAATCAGTGCCGTCATTAACCAGCAAGGCCAATCCCGCAAGCTCTTCCGCCGTTAAAATCTCATAGCCGGCCTTGATATCATTGGGATCATACCATGAGGTGTCCGCTGTGCCATTCCATGTGTCCGCGGCTTCTTCCGCCGCAAACGCCGTTCCAGGAAGCAGCGCGGCCGCCATACAAAAGCTGAGAAGCAGGCCCAATAGTTTCCTTTTCATCTTTTCACGTTCCTTTCTAATTTTTTAATTCCTGCGATACGCAAAAAGGCGCATCCTACCCATCATAAGCTGGGCAGAACGCACCTTTTCATCCTGATATTATGATTGTGCTCTGATATCCTTACAAGGGAAAAACAGACAGAACTAGTGCTTGCTTGCTTGCTTGCTTGCTATAAGCATGTTCCTTTCATCCATTTTTGTCAAGCCCTTTCCAGATATATCGTTATCTAAATTATATCTGGAAAGATAATTATGTTCAAGCAGAATTTTACTTTCTCTCAAGGAATTTTGCCTGTTCCTTCCCTAGGGCTTCCCCTGATTTAGGCCTCAAGCCAGGCCTTTCCAGTCAGGGCCCGTGCGAGAAGGCTTTTTGACCGGTAATTTTGTATTTCTATCTGTCATTCAAGCTCAAAGGAAACAATCTCATAACCGTCAATCTGAGGAAGCGTGATTCTTCCATTTTCAACGGGCAGTTTAATTCCTTGGGGAATCAATACCGCAGACTTTACCGGATAAGGCAGGTTCAGCTCCAGCGTTACGTCATGAAGCTTAGTGCGTTCCTCAATCACATCTATTTGAATTGATTTTCTTATGGGCGCATAGCTGAGGAGATGGGCGCACACACGATTATGCTGGGGCTGATGCAATAAGCTTACCGTCATAATGGAAGGGCCGTCGTGGCGGACCAATCTTTTTGGCAGAAGCAGATCAATGGCGTTGGATATGAGCCGTTTGCACCAGAAAGGGGCATTTTCGCGGTATTGGGTAAACAAGGGATGCGCGAACACAATAACGTTTCCATTCCGGACAGCCGCCGGCTGTTCGGCGCCCTTTGCGGAGGGAGTGTACTGGTGGGAACAAAAATGCTCGCCTGTCCGGCAGAAATACGGCTCGCGCAGTGTGAGAAGGGTTTCGCCTTCGGCGGGTATGATACGCTCTCCCTGAAGATAAATCACATACTCGTTGTTTTCCTCAAGTCCTTTCGCCATAGGCCCTCTTGGCAAAAGGAAGCTGGGCCATAAATTTTCCTTTCCCTGGTAGGAAGCGCCAAAGCAGTCCGGATAAGCATTTTCCGAATTGAGTCCTCCTTTGGCGCAGGCGATGATTTTTCCGCCTTTCGCCGCATAGTCGTTCAGCTTTCTTTGATATTCCGGCGTCACTGCCAGGTCGTCGGGAAGAATTACTAAGGAATACTGATCCAGCGGCGCCTCCAAATCCACCACGTCAAATTGCAGCGCCAGTTCTTCCAGCAGCTGAACGGCCCCAAAAACACTTTCGGGAATCTGATGCTCGCAGGGTATCGGCTCCGATGTTACCAAGGCCGCCTCCACCAGAGCTTTTGAGGGGCGCGCCCAGGCTTCCCGCTCCTTAAGCTGGTGAAACACCTTTCCAATCAGCTGGTAGGCTGCCGGATTCAAAACCCCATAGGCTCCAATTGATCGCCGATGGAAACGGCATAGCCGTAGCTAAGCATACGAAAGCACTCAAATTCCAGCGCGGCCTGGTTTTTCAGAGAGTGAAAATCGCCCCATTCCGTATGAAATTTCCCTGTCATTCCCATGCAGTCCAATCCAAGAGTTCTGGCATAACGAGCCGTCACGGGAAAATGCAGGTATCCCCATTCGCCGGAGGGAAGGCTTTCCAGCTCGAAATGGGTGTATGCGTCCCGGCTGGCACGGGTGCAAGGCCCCACATGTCCGGCATTATAAAAGATAGTACAGTCAGGATTCTGCTTTCTCACCAACGCGGTCATTTTTTCTTTGAACCGGTCAATAGAGAATTTAGCAAATTTCCGAACCTCATCAGGATTCGAGGCATCGATTCCCCTTCGCTTCATTTCGGCGCGGCAGGCCGAGCAGGAGCAGGGACGGATTCCTACAATATCGAAAAAGATTCCATCCAACTCTTTTCCCAGCAGCTGGCACACCTCTTCCGTGTGGGCTGCCAAAAAATTGTAATATCCGGTGTTAACGCACAACGACTGGCGAAAGCCCGCTTCTGTAAAGGGGACTCCCTCGTGAGCGCTCCTGCTTTCTGATCAGCCACTCGGGATGGGTCTGCGCGGAATGATAATCCCACTGAACCGTGATATATACCGGCGCCTTGATACCGGCATCGTGCAGCGCCCGCACCTGCTCCAGAAGCAAATTGTGGTTTTTCAAATTGGGATGAATTAATTCCGGAAACCGTTTTGATGGATAATACAGCCATCCGTGGTGGCAGCGGGCAAAAACAGTGATTGAGGAAGCCTCCGCCTTCCTTGCTGTTTCAGCGAAAGTCCGCGGGTCAAAATTCGCGGCGATATCAGGAATCGCCTCGGAGGTATGAAAGTCCAAATGAATTTGGCGTGGAGCTAAAGTCATAAAACTCGATCCTTTCCCTAATAAAAATATCTATGAGATTTTTTCTATCTCAGCGGTCTAAAGCCTGGCCTTATCGCTGATTAGTTTTTGAGCGCCGGAATCCTGTTTCCTTCCGTGGAAACCGTGAGGCGCCGTTAAAACAGGGCCTATTAAAAAAAGAATTCCGCCTGCTTTCTCCTGTCTGCTTTCAGAAGCCCCGGCTTCGACTTGCTTCTAAGCCGCGGGTGCCGTTTGCCTCCGGAAAGCCATGGGGCGCTGTTAAAAATAGAATATTGAAAGCCGGCAGAGGCTCTTTCCATAAGCTGCTGTCAATCCTTCTGTTTGAGAAACGGCGGAATTGCAAATCTTTTCTCCCGCACCATTGTCCGCCGGCAAGCTTGCCTTAAAAAAGGCCGGAAAATTTCGTAAAGTTCCATACACAGACAGCCAGAATCACGAAGATCAGACAGCGGTACAGGACTGAAACCTGCCGGGCCGACAGCCGCCGGTGCAGCGTGCTGCCGATCAGCCCGCCGGCAATCCCAGCTCCAGCCATAGCCGGCAAGTACGGCAGCGCTCCGCCAACGGGACTGCCGTTTAGCAGAACCACGGCCAAGCCGCAGAGCTGGGAAAATAAAATAATGTAAAGAGAATTTAAAGCCGCTTTTTTTCTTTCCATGGAAAAAAAGTAATGAAGCACCAGCAAATTGATCGGGCCTCCCCCAATGCCCAGAAACGAAGAAAGCATCCCCAGGCCCAAACCAACCAGGCCGCAGGCGCTTTTGCTTTCTATCGACAGCGTCGTCACCTTATGCTCAAATAATGTATAAACCAGCGTCCCAAGGGTGACAAAAAATAAAATTCCTGTCTGAACCATTCCCAAAGCATCCGTATCGGAAGCTGTTCCCGCGATTTGAGAGAAGAGGAACTGCCCCGCTACGCCTCCTATACCGGCTCCGGCGGCCAGAGGCGTTCCCCGCACCACGTCGATCGCCCGATTCCCTTCGAGAAACGTTCTCCCAACGGAAAAAGCGGTCATTGCCAAAACCGTACAGCCGGATAAAAAGCTGGCGCTTTCCACAGGCATAAGGCCCGACAAATCCAAAACCGGCTTGATAATAATGCCCCCGCCAATTCCGCACAGAGAGCCCGCCGTACAGGCAAGAAGGCCAATGAGTATAAAAATTAAAACCACGTTTGATTCCATCCTATCGTATCGGATATCTCCCGGCCTCTGACATACGTATCGTTTGCGCTACCGCCTGAAGCCTGGGCAGGCAGCGTTTGAAAAAGCTCCGGTAGGCTTCGCAAAAGACTGAACGAAGCTCTCCCTGTTCGGACATCACCCGTGTCCTTCGGCATCCGCCGCCGCAAAAGCGCAGATATTCGCAGCGGCGGCAAGACTCCGCAAGGACTCTCGGCCGCTGGAGAAAATTCAAATTCTCCCTGGCGCTGTCCAAATCAGAAAATTCATCCTCGGTCAAATTTCCCAGCCGGTAGGAATCCAGTGTGTAAAAGTCGCACGGGTAGACCGTTCCGTCGGCCTCAACCGCATACTGAATCCCGCAGACGCCGTTTTGATCGCAGGATTCCATCGGCACTCCCAGCAGGCGCCCGATCAGGTTTTCAAAAAACCTGATATAGGGCTGCCGGCCCTGCTTCCAATCCTCAAACCACAGGTCGAACAGCTGATTTAAAAAGCTGCCGTAGGCTTCCGCGCTCAAAGAATAGCGTTCGGCATCCCACTCCTTCTCAAAAGGGGACAGGCATGGGATATACTGCTGATAAAGAAGTCTGTTTTTTTGATAAAACTCATAGATCCCGCGGATGTTTCTGCTGGTTTCGCGGTTGACCACCGTCAGTATGTTAAAATCCACCTGGTATTTTCTGAAAAGGGAGATCGTATCCATCACCTGGTGAAACGTGCCCCTGCCGTTTGCATCCACACGGCAGGCGTCGTGAGTTTTGCGTATTCCATCTAAAGAAACGCCCACCAGAAAATGGTGCTCCGCAAAAAATTCCGCCCACCGGCTGTCGAGGCTAAGCCATTGGTTTGAAACACATTACGGATAGAAACCCCGCTCCGATAGTGCTGTTTTTGCAGCTCCACGGTTTTTGGTAGAAGGAAAGGCCTCGCAGGGACGGCTCTCCCCCCTGATAAATAATGGTGCAGCCCTTTTCCGCTTGGCGCAGCGCCTTCCGCAGTATAATTTCCAGGGTTGCGACCGTCATCATCCCACAGCTGGCCTGGTTCCGCTTTTGCGTAACATCCTGGTAAAAGCAGTAGGCGCATCTCGCGTTGCACTGCCCGGAGGCCGGCTTCAACAGTAACGTCAGTTCCCGCATGGTTTTCCCTCCGTTCAATTTGCGTCAAAGGCTTTCCAGCCATTCTACATAGACATAATAGGCGCCGGTTTCTTCCCCGTTTTGATCTACAAAGCAGGCGGATAAATCCGTTTCTCCCGTCTGCTCCACTGGAAGGGAAAAAACCGCGCCCGCCTGCCCTCCTGACGCTTCCGCCTCAAATTGCGCGCCGAAAAACTCCAGCTTTGCCTTCTGAGGCGCAAGAGCTTTCGTTTTGCCGGTTTCTTTCCAAGCCGTTCCCTCGTCGGACCGTACCGCATCGGCGAACGGCGCCAGCTTCGATATCCCTTCCTTTTCCAGCGTGTCTCCCAAGGAAAGCCCAAGCTCCCGTGGCCAGCGCCGAAGCTCAAACCGGTAACGGCCGGGCCGGGTAAATTTGACGCGCCACCGCCCCGTGGATTTTTGCGCCAGGGCTACGGAAATCTGGCTCCACGCCACGTCTCCCAGTACATCCATCGCGTCCAGCCGGGTAGGGTTTTCGTGATCGTCTCCCAAATAAATCGGAGAATATACCCCCATGGTGCCCTGCATTTCCTGCCAATATGCTTCGTGGGCCGCTCTCAGCCTCCGCACCACCTCTGGATGCTGTCCGGCAATGTCGCGGTTCTGTCCAGGATCCGCCTTTATGTCATATAATTCCTTACCCCGAACCAGCCTCCACTGGTCGCTGACCACAGAGCTTTCCCATTTGCTGGGCACTACCGTGGATTGATGATACTGCATAAACTCCACACGGCCTTTGGGCAGTGCTTCCTCTCCTGTCAAGACGCCCTTAAGCTGACGCCATCCAACTGGAGCGGCGGCATTGAAAGGCCGCATAAATCCGCCAGAGTTGGAAAAAAATCCACATGGTAGGAGGTATCCTCTACATCCCGGCCGCCATCCAGTCCGCCGTTTGGCCATCGGATAAAGAAAGGCACCCGGTGCCCGCCGTCGTAATAGGAGGTCTTCATCCCCCGCATTCCGGCGTTATAGCCTCTTAAGACATGCTCATTCCCATCAATTTCACAGCCTCCCGAGGTTCCATTATCCGTCATGAAGATTAAAACTGTGTTATCCTCGATCCCCCAATCAGAAAGCTTTTTCCGCAGCCGGCCGAAATTCAAATCGATATTGCTGATCATGCCGTAAAATTCCGGATGGACGATATTCTCATTTTCCCGGTACGGCGCGGCGTATTTTTCCTCCACCAGGTAAGGCTCGTGAGGCGCGTTGGTGGTGATACAGGCAAAAAACGGTTCGTCTAAATGGGATTCTATAAAACGTTCCGCCGCGTCGAACCACACATCGGTGCAATAGCCTTCATATCGGGTCAGCTTACCGTTTTGATAATACGAATCGTCAAAATAATTGTTTCCCCAGAAGTCAGGCGTCTGTCCCACTCCTCCTCCCTTATGGGCAACCACCTCCGTAAAGCCCCGGTCCTGGGGCCGGTAAGGATAGTTATCCCCTAAATGCCATTTGCCGAATAAGCCTGTAGCGTAGCCGTTGTCACGGAACACCTCCGCCAGGGTGGTTTCCCCCTCATGAAGGATGGATCTTCCCCAGCAGGTGGCCCAGACTCCGTTCCTTAAGGGTCTTCGGCCCGTAAAAATCGCACCTCTTGTAGCGCGCACAGCGGCGCCACATGGTAATCCGTAAGGCGCACCGCTTCTTTGTAAAACTCATCAATCTGCGGCGTTTGGATGTCCGGGTTACCGGTACACCCCAAATCGCCGTAGCCCTGGTCATCCGTCAGCACAAAGACCACATTGGGACGCTTCTCGTTCATTTTCCCACCTCTTGCAAGTTGGCCTTAAATTTTTTCGCAAAGGCCATAACCGCGGCCATGGCCTTGCCTAAACAGCTTTTATAGAACAAAATAAGCACAGCCCGTTTCGTTTAGCCTGCCGGCACTCCCCAGGCGCTTGGCCGCGTTCGGCCTCGAGCCGCCTGCATGAAAACGGCGTTCAGCCTTGATCGCCCCCGAGGCCAGACCGTGCTCCACCTTCTCCTGACAGAGCAGATAGAAGATCAGAATTGGAATAATCACTATAACGATAGACGCGAAAATCAGGCTTAGGCTGGTTTGATAGTCCCCCTGGAACGCCAGCAGCGCCACGGAAATCGTCCGGTTTTCCGTTTTGGTTAGGATCACATTGGCGATAGGCAGCTCGTTATAAACGTTTAAGAAGCCCACGATCGCCGCCGTGGCCACGCCGGGCATGGAAATCGGGAAGATAATTCGAAAAATGGTTTGAAACAGGTTGCAGCCGTCAATGGCGGCGGCCTCGTCGATTTCCCGGCTGATACCGCCGATATATCCCACCAGGATAAAGGATGAAATGGAAATATTCAGGCCCACATAGATCAGCATCAATACGAAAAAGTTGTTTTTCCCTCCAACGGCGCCCACCATCTGAACGATTGGGACAATGGCGCCCTGCAGAGGAATCATCAGCGCCGCCAGAAGGTATAGGTTCAGCGCTTTGGCCCTTTTGATCAGTCTTCGCGCGATCACATAGCTGGACATCATAACGCATACGATCATGATCGCCACAGACCCCAGTGAAATGACCACTGAGTTTACGATAGCGCTTAAAATCCCGGCAGTCTCCGCCGCCTTGAAATAATTTTCCCACTGAGGAATCGAGGGAAGCTGAAACATGGTATCCCATATTTCATTATCCAGCTTTAATGAGGATACCACCGTAAAATAGAGGGGAAACAGCGTCAGCCCGAACCACAGAAGGGCCAGTAAAAAGTGGACCGCCTTTCCCGCCGTCAAACCGCGGAACCATTTTCTGAGTTTCTTATTCAAATCGCTTCCTCCTTTCCTCAAATATCTTCCTTATTTGGCAAAAGCTTGTTGGCGACCGCCATGACAATAATGCTGAAGATAACCGTCATCACGCCAATAGCGTCCGCATAACCGTACTCGCCGTAATAGAACGCGTTTTTGTAAATCAGCGTGGTCAGCACCTGAGAGGAATATCCGGGACCGCCGTCGGTCAGCGCCGCGATCAGGTCGAAAACACGGAACGCGTTCGTCAGCAGAAGGATCGCCGACATATTGATGGTGCCCTTCAGAAGAGGAAGCGTAATATACCGTAGCTTTTGAAAAGGGGTGGCGCCGTCGATCTTAGCGGATTCATAGATTTCAGCGGGGATGGAAGTCATCGCCGCGGAAAACAGAATCATATGCAGGCCCGTGTTGCACCACAGCACCACAAAGGCGCACACCCAGATAGAGGTATCCATATTTCCTAGGACATTGACATTGCTGTTCAGGCCGAAAAACTCAAGAAGCTTTACAAAGGGCCCCACCTTAGGATAAAGAATAAAGGTAAACATCAGGCCGATGGCAACCTTGTTGATGATGACCGGCAAAAAATAAACCGCCTTGACAACACGGTTGGCAAAAAAGCGTTTGGAAATCACCGTCGCCAAAAAGAACGCGATGGGAATAACGCCCAGAACGCTGACCAGCATAATGATGATGACGTTTTTCAGGGAGGCCAGGGCAATAATATCAGTAAAGAATTTGTGATAATTTTCCCATCCCACGAATATGTACGGAGAGGTAGGAATTCCGTCCCAGGTAAAGAAGGACGTGTAGGTCATATTCAGAAGCGGGTACGCGATCACCAGAGTGTAAATCAATACCGTTGGCAGGATTAAGGCCACCGCCTCCATGGACCTTTTAAATTTGGCATTTCTTTTCATTATCTCACCTGCTAAATAGAATAAAGCTGCCGGTTAAAGATTTGAGGCAGCGTTTGCTGCCTCGAATCTTTTTTTCTATCCTCTTTTCAGATGCGCCAATTAAGACTCAGCGTCATATTGGGCGTCGATGGATGCCGCTACATCGACAGCGGACACACCGGCAAACATGGTTTGGATCTCAGTACGGAAAATTTCCTGCGCAGAGGGGAAATCAAAATACACATCAAACTCGTCGCTGCCGGCGGTCATCTGGCCATAGATTTCCATAAAGTCCGCGACCGGCTTGCTGGCGGTGACGCCCAAAGCCTCAAAATCAACGTCCACCGGGAATACGCTTACGCCGTTTTTCTTTGCCTGCTCGTCAAAGCTTTCCTGGCTGAGCATATAGGAGACCAGATCATAAGCGGCGTTCAGCCTGGCGTTTTCGCTTTCCGGCGTCATAATGGAAAATCCGTCGCCGCCGGCGACAAACCAGTAATCCTTGTTTTCAGGCTTATCCTCAAAATAGGGGAACCGGGTAATCACAATATCCTCCTCGCTTGCCGCAGCCTCCACCGCAGCCGTAGAGTTCACCAGCATACCAGGATACATGGCCGCTTCCCCGTTTAAGAACATGGCCTCCATACCGCTGGCATCCAAGGAAATCGCGTCGGTGCCAAATATTCCGGCGTTGTTCATTTCCTCAAATTTCTGGAACACGGACAAGCCTTCCTCATCGGACCATTTTGCCTCCCCGGAAATCAGCTTCTCACGCAGATCCAAACCGTACATGCGCATGGACAGGCTGGTATAGAAGTGCGCCAAACGGCCCTTGGTCGCGGCAGAGAGCGCAATGGGAGTAATTCCTTTTTCGATTAAAGCCGGAGCCATCTCATTGATTTCTTCCCAGGTTTCCGGCACCTGCAGGCCGTTATCCTCCAGCAGTTTTTTATTGACATAGAATACGGTTCCGATATTTACATTAGCGGGAATGCCGTATACCCCTTCAATACCATTCGCGGTATAATCCCAAGGAGCAAGGTAGGTTTCATCCGTAGGACCTGTATAGGAATCCGACTCGATCAGGGATGTCAGATCCCGGAGCAAATCGTTCTTTACCCACTGGTACGCTGTGTTGTAGCCATAGTTTGTGATAATATCCGGATAATCATTTGCGGCAATACTGGATTTCAGCTTGGAATTGTACACATCCAATTCATTGACAGAAAGGTCCTCAATGGTAATGTTGTCATTTTCCTCGTCATACTGATGCAGGCGCTCATAATAAAATTGGCCCATCGCGTCGGGAGCCCCGTCAATATAGCGGGACATATAAGTAAGGGTTACGTGTTCCTGGGGTTCTTGCGATTCCGCTCCGGAGCTGTCTCCCGCGGAAGACGGATCCGCAGCCGGGGACTGAGAGCATCCGCCCATCGTGCCGGCCGCCAAAAGCAGCGCCAGGCAAATTGTCAGAACCTTTTTCATAATACATCCTCCTATAAAACTAGAAATTTTGGCCTTTCTGATTATTATTGTATTAAAGCTGCATACAAAAGAACATGTGATTTTTTTGGTTCTTTTGAGAACTTTTTTGGCTTCCAAATTTTATAAAGCCAAAAAGCACCGTATCCTGTTAGCTTCTCCGAAAATCTCAGGGATACGCAGCCGTCCTCCGTGAGCATCACCCCCTCTCAGTTCCCAAGATTTTCAGAGATCTCCCGCAAACTTTAATAGACTACGCCGTTTGCCTTTTCTTTTTCATAGCCTGTGGAAGGACGCGGTTATGTTCCGGCTGCAACGCTGAGCGCTGGAAACCGCCTTTTCTCCCCACTGTCCAGACGCAACGCGGCTTCTAAGCCCGCAGGACTTGTCTTATCACCTGCCGATAAGCTCTCCCTTCAAAAACAAAAAAGGCCGCACAGGTTTACTGTGCGGCCTTTTAATTTGCCTTATACGCCGACGGCGGAACTCCATAAAATTTCTTAAACCGTTTGGAAAAATAGTAGGGATCCGAATACCCGACCTGCTCCATAACCTCCACAAGGCTTAGTTCTCCGGAAAGGAGCAAATCCCGAGCCTTTGCCATTCGAACCTGTGTAATATACTGACTCAAAGTCTGCCCATGAAAACGCCTAAACGCATCGCTTAAATAAGAAGCATTTAGCGAGAGCGCCCGAGAGATGGCGCTCAAGCCTAAATTAGCGTCCATATAATTATCCTTCACGATTTGCTCTACCTTTTTTATGAGCAGCGAGCCGGCGCTGGAAGCAAAATAATTTTTTGCGAGATACAATGGGCGATTGTTTCCAAGAGCTGATTTTTCAGGCTTTCCAGAGTATCGCTGCTATTGATCAGTTCAAAAGCCTGCATCCGAAACAGGGCATCTCCAAGCCACTCATTGTTGGCGTGAAGGGTCAGTCTTTGGATTTCAAATAGCATATTTTCTAAAAAAAGATGCAGTCCGAAGATAGAATTCCGCTCTGCTACCAAATGGCCAAACGCCCCGCTGACCGCCGCATCAATCTGTTCCAGATTTTGTGCCCGCAGCCCTTCGTTGAAGGAAGCCTTAAAATTTCTCAGCTTTTCAAAACCAATGATTTGCCGGCCGCTGACATAGTCGTCATAGCAAAAAGCACGCCGCGCCGGGTCAAGAAGCCGCTGCTGAAAAATCAGCCGCGCCTCTTGATACGCCAAATGCAGCTGTTCCGGCGTGCCGGAATGCGGCGTGGAAATCCCTAAAAAACATTCTGAGGGCAGCTGCTCCGCCCATTCCTTAAGCCACGCTGTTATCCTTTGACGTTCCTCTTCCCTGATCAGCCAAAAGGCGCCTTGGGGGAGGCTTATGGAGGCGGCCAGACAAATATCAGGAGGCAAGGCCGTTTCCGGTCGGACAGAAGCTTCCTCACGAAAGCAGATAAGCCGATATTTCTCCTTGGGATCAACCCCATACTGACAAAGCATTTCCGCAGTTTCAGGCCGTTCCAAAAAGCTGTCGGTTAAAATGGAGCTGAAAAAAATATCAGATTTCATCTGCTCGGCCTGTGACTTCAGCAGAAGGTGCTCTGCCCTTTGATGCTCGAGAGATTCCTTCCGGTCGATTCTTTCACACGCTTTTTTTACGACCTGCTCCATTTCTTCCTCATCAATGGGCTTTAAAATGTAATCCAGCACGCCGAAGCTTAGGCTGATTTTGCGTATTCAAATTTATCGTAGCCGGTAAGAATGACCAGTTGTGAATCATAACCCCTGGCTCGGATTTCTCTGCATAAGGAAAGGCCATCCATAATGGGCATGGAAATATCCAGCACTACCAAATCAAAGGGATGCGCCTCTAACAGCTCCAAGCCTCCCGGCCGCTTTCGCAGTCGGCTACCATGTCAAAGCCAAGCGCCTGCCAATCCACGCATTTGCGCACGCGCACCCTAATAAAATATTCATCGTCTACCAGCAAAACCGATCTCATGGCAGTTCTCCTCGCTCGTCTAATGGGAGAAAAATGCTGACCTGCGTTCCGATTCCATATTTGCTTCTGACCCGCAAGCCGTAGCTCTCTCCAAAGGCTAATTTAATCCGCTCGTCAATATTGCGAAGGCCAAATCCGCCGCCGTGATAGGATTTTCTCCGCTCCCCGGCCATGATTCTGCGAAGCTCCTCGGAAGGAATTCCACACCCATTGTCCGTGATTGTAATCACCATTTTGTCTTTTTTCTGTAGTCCCCGTATTCTCAGGCTTCCATGGCTTTTTTTGCGAGAAAGCCATGCATGATGGAGTTCTCCACAATGGGCTGCAAAATGAGCTTCGGCGTTTTCGCCTGAATCATCTCTTTGGGAAAATTATAATCAAATTCAAAGCTGTTCCGGTACCGTATCTTTACAATTTCCAGATACCGCAGCGTAATCTGAACCTCCTGGTCAATGGTGACCAGCGTATCCCCGCCGCTTAGCACACCGCGGTAAAAGCGGGAAATATAGTTAATCATGCGAATCGCCAGCTTATCCTCGCCGGCGTCTATAATTCCGCATACCGTCTCCAGGGAATTATACAAAAAGTGGGGGTTAATCTGCATTTGCAGATTTTCCAGCTCATAGCTTCTTTTCTGCTCCGACTGATACCGGATCAGCTCCATCAGCCTTACGGTATTATCAATCATTTCATCCAGCTGCGATCCCAATTCTCCGAACTCATCCCGGGTATGAAGGCCCACTCTAGCGGAATAGTCTCCGTGGCTGACACTGTTAATAACAGAGATAACCCGTTCCAGAGGGCGCGTCGTCTGCTTCGCCGTCCATTTTACCAAAAGAGAAGCGACTAAGATTTCCGCCAAGCCTATCAAAATGATGATCCAAACAAGCTGGTCTACTTCTCCTACGATATTTTGCTTTGGTATCATTCCCACCAACCGGCAGCCCATCTTTTCATATTCCTTGCTGATCACCAGATAGGGCATCTCCCCTATCTTGAAAATTTGGCCCTCGTTGGTATGAGTCGTAATAAATTCATAGTAATTTTTATCCCCTAGATTTTCCCCAAGTCTGGCTTTATCGCTGGATGATACGATGCGTCCACCGGCATCCACCAGAAAAATTCCATATCCTCAGATTCAAAGTTCCGGTACATACGGTTAATCTGGCTTCATCTATCACCAGTTCCATTACGCCCACAAACTTTCCGTTGTAATTGTTGACCCGGCGCAGCAAGGATATGGAAGAGGCCTCCTTTGCCGATACGGAAAAGCCTGTCCACTCAGAACTGCTTTTCGTATCTGTGAAAGCCGTGATTGTCTCCCAGGAAGGTGTTTCCGACTGCTCTGTCCTCTCCGGATAGCTGTCATACACTCTCCAATTGATCGTATCATAAAAACGTATCTTCTTAATCGTAGTATAAGACGAATAAAATTCCGACAAGGTCGTGGCGAATTTAATGGACCGCATGATGCCGGCGGTTTCATCCTGATCCTCTTCAGCCAGCAGCATATCTTGATATTCCTGATTTAAAATGATGGTAAGCGAATCCTTTTCATATTCCGCAAACTGCATATCAAGCTTTTCCGAGATGGCGAAAAGATCCTTTACCGAGTTCTCAATTTTCTGCCGAATTAAAATATCGGAACAAACCTGGCTGATAACAATTACCAAAAACACTACAATTCCGCAGACAATAATGCTATGCAGCAAGTTTATCTTTATGTAGATTGGCTGTTTTTCGTAACAGAGCTTCAGTTTTTTTAACATTATGAGTACCTTTACCCTTGGTAATATTTAACGCTTTTAGTATATATACAAAAAAGTCACAAAGTCAACCGAAATTAATTGGTAATGAAAAACAAAAAAATTTTTAAGATGTGTTTCAGCTGGAAGCTTATGATGGGAAAGCATAGAGGGGAAGAGCCCCAGCAAGCCCATGTAAAACAGAAGAAAAGCCTAAAATCAAACCCACCGGCAAGCTCGTGGGATGTACGGATCCCAGAGGGATCAGCCTAGTGCTTTTTATCAAGTAACCGATCATTTTTGTCCTGCCGCCGGCTTTCTCCTATTTATTTGACAGGGCCCTTTTTCCCCAGTTCTGCCAAGGCTCTTTCTAAAGGCGGCAAGAAAAAACCTACAGCGTGCGAGCCGCACACTGTAGGCATGTATATATAATCAAATTACTCCCAAGGATTTCAAAGCTTCTTGAAAACAGGCCCTGAAAAAGCGGCTTCCGATAAAATAGAAAGCACGGTTTCGGGCGCGGCCTTTTATTCTACGATCCACCTTTCAAAGCTCTCAACCGGTTTCATAAAATCAGCTTAAACCACAATGCAGGCATGGCAGCCGCGGGACAAAAAATTTCCTGATTCCTTCCTAGGAACGCGCCTAAAGCTGTCTTTTCCCGCCACATAGTTTTTCAGCCGCCATCAAAGGCCTAGCGTTGGAGCTTCAGCTCTGACAGCCGTGGATAACTGCTGATCGTTCCGGATTTCTGGACGGTATAGGCCGCATACTGGTTTGCCCACCGGCACGCCTCGCCTAAGGAGTCCCCTGCCGCCAAACGGGCTGTCATAGCCCCTAAGAATCCGTCACCAGCCCCTGTGGCGTCAATGGAATCCACCTTCGCGCCTTTTCCAAACGTAATCTTGTTATTTCCGTCCAAGCAGCAGAAGCCATTGGGGCCTAAGGTAACTACTACCTGCCGGCAGCCATAGGCAGCACGGAGTTTCCGGGCGGTTTCCTCCCACTGCTCCGTCGGCTGGCCATCCGCCAGCCGCAGCATATGCGCGGCTTCCACCTCATTGAGGACTAAAATATCCACGCAGTCCCAAAAGCCTGGCTTTTGGTTTGGTACTGGCGACGGATTCAAAATTGTTTGAATCCCCAGCATTCTGGCTTTCCGCACTAAATACTCCACGCTTTTCACATCCAGCTCATAGCCGGTCACACAATATCTGGCCGATTGCATGCTTTCCAGCGCTAGATCTACCTCTTCATGAAGGAGTGCCTGCTGTGTGCCGCTGCCCAGGATAATCATGTTGTTACCTTCATCATCGATAATAATACAGCCGGGGACCTGCCTTGTACCCGGATGGCAGAACACAAACCTGTCGTCGATTTCTTCCTCCCGCAGAAGCTTTTCCGCCCGGTCAAACCAGGCTCCTCCCTGAACATGAGCTACCAGGCGACTTTAGCTCCCGCGCGGCTGGCCGCTACGGCTACGTTGGTTCCCTTCGCGCCGTCTATCCCCAGGCCGCCTTCCAGAGCCCGCACCGTTTCTCCCGCCCGAGGAAGCTTATGGACGCGGATTCCTCCGTCGCTGATATTGTGAGTGTACGCTACAATAATATCGGGCTGCAGCCCCATTGTGATCGCCTCTTATCTTTCAATTTTCACTTTAAAATGGGAATATCCTGATATTTCCGGGATATCACATGATCCGCGGTACCCCTGTCGCAGTACAGCACACATTCCGGCACATAGCGGGGGAACAGCGTTACAGGATATTCGGTTGTCGGTTCGCTGAATAAAGCCACCCGTACTACCGTCTGTTTCCACGCCCCGGTGGTGACCACAAATACGGCCCGCTGGGCCTTCAGCATAGATTTCATTCCAATGGTAAACGCGTTCGGCGGCAGGGCGTCAAAGCAGGCTCCGAATTCTCTCTCCGCATACGCAATAATTGTGTCTTCCCGCAAGGTGACAATCCTGGATTTGGACTGTGCGTATTCCTCCAGGCTGACCCGGTGGTAAGGGGAAGCCGGACATTCGTTAAACGCCACCAGGCCCTTGCAGCCTACGCCGCCTACCAGGGTGTCTATCCCGCCTAATTCCTCAATTTCTTCGTCAAAGCGGTCCGGCTCCAGCGGGTCTGGAAAATACCGCTGGGCCTCCGGCACGTTTAGGGAAGGATTAATTTTGCCGTAAAAAATCTTTTCCATTTTCGCTTTACAGGAAAATCTTGTGTTTTCCGGAGGAAACAACCGGTACTGCCAGTCGAGCCAGGTATCCATATGGAAAATATGCAGATTCTTCAGGCTGATGCTTTCCCGGTTGACCCTTTCCGTAAAAACGTCGTACTGCTGGGCGGGCCCTCCCGGAAGAATCCACCGGGTAGGCTTATGGGAGCGGTTATTGCGGATTACTTCCTCCGCAAGCAGATTTCCCACCTCCGCGGCCACATCCCTTTCCCGTTCCCGCAGGATCAGCTTCATTTTTTGATTGGGCTGTTGTTCTAATTTTTCCAAAGGAATCGAGCACCATCTGCGTAAATCCTCTCTGGTGATCACATATTCCTGCATAATCCCACCTCGTTTTCTATCTTTCCGTTTTCTCGGAAGGCCGCGGGCCTTCATCGGATTTTCAGCTTAAGCGCCGCTGATTCCAGTCCATTTTGGAGAGTCCGGCAAAGCGCGCGGGCTCTCCAAATAGAACGTTTCGTTACCCTTTTACACCCGAAGCCGTAACCCCCTCGATCACATAGCGCTGAAATACCACATAAATCAGCAGCGGCGGAAGCATAGCCAGAAGCATAGCGGCGATTTTCACCCGGCTGTCCACCCAATAATTAGGAGACAAAATATTAGCGATGGTAACGCTGATGGGCTTGATCTTAGCGGACGTGACCAAGGAGGGCCACAAATACTGCCCCCATATTCTCATGAACATAAGAACCGTGGTGGTCAAAATCCCATTCCGCATTAACGGAAATACAATCTGCCCGTAAATACGGAAATGTCCCGCGCCGTCGATTTTGGCTGACTCAATAAAGGATACCGGCAGATCCTCAATAAACTGCATCATGATAAACACAGCAAGAGGCGCCACCATCAGGGTAGAGAAACGCCTAGCACCGTATCCGCCAACCCCATCCCAAAAATCAGGCGGTACAGCGGAATGATATACAGCACCTGAGGGAGCATCATGCTGACCATTACCAGCCCAAACAAAAGCTTCTTCAGGGGGAACCGGAAAAAAGCAAATTCATAGGCTGCCAGGGAGCTGATAATTAATATCCCGATAACCGTGACAATGGTATAGATCATGGTATCAATCGTAGCCCGGCCGATTTCAATGGTGCTGATGGCCTCCGTAATCTTTTTGACGCCGTTGCTGAAGGAGGTGGGAAATACCACCTGGGTCAGATTGTCGCTGTCATTGGAAAAGGTGCCGCTGAACAAGACCCAAATGGGAAACAGGCATACAAATCCCCAGACGGCGCACAGGAACCCCCACAGGAGCCCCTTGCATTTCTTATGTCTTTTCATCAGAAACCTCTCCCGTTCTTATACTTTTTTACGGCGGAGCTTAAACTGGATCAGCGTGATGGCGAGGATGATCACCATCAGCACCACGCCTTCCGCTGTGGCGCGTCCCAAACCGGACGGCGTACCCAGATACACATTTCGCACCATTTCCATCACGGGGAACAGCATGACCTGTCCTGTCCCGCCGATGCTGTTATAATCACTGTTGTTGCTGAGAATCCACGGAATATCATAGACCTGCAGCGCGCTGATAAAACCGTAGGTGATCACCAGGAACATTATCGGCTCCAGCAGCGGTATGGTAATATATCTCATCTTTTGCCAGGATGAAGCGCCGTCTAATTCGGCGGCCTCATAAAGGTCCGGAGAAATGTCCTTTGTGCCCGCGCTGATAATCACGAAGTTAAAGCCTACCGCGTGCCACACGTCGATCATGACTACCATGAAGATCGCGTAAATCGCCGTATTGGCCCAATCCACTCCAACGCCGATTCCAAGCTTTTCAAACAGAGTGGCTACCTGCCGGTCCCCGGCGTCATAAACCACTGCCAAATACCGGCGCCGATAAACAGCGGCAGAACATACGGGGTAAAGAAAATTCCCCGGAAGATTCCGTAAGCCCTGCGGTTGAGCTGATTGATAAACAATGCCAGCAGTAAGGCGATCGTCATGCCGATCAACAAGGTCACCGGCACATAAATGCACAAATTTTTCAGGGAGGTCAAAAACCTTTCAGATGAGACGCCTTCTCCTGATAACACAAACTGGTAATTCGACAGCCCCACAAAATCGATCCCCTCTTTTCCGCTGCTGACGGACCAATCGGTAAAGCTCATAACTACGCCGTAAAGGAACGGGTAGAGCATAAAAACGCCAAACAGGATGAAGAACGGCAGCAGGCCCAAATAGTTGCAAAAATACTCTTTTTTCTTTGCACCGCCCAGGCTCCTCGCGCCTTTCTTTTTTAATTTATCCATTGGAAACTCCTTTCACCTGGCCGCAAATATTATTCGCCAGCTTCAGCGTAAAGAGCGTTGATGGCGTCTACATATTTTTGAGCGGCTTCTTCCGGAGTCAGCTCGCCGGAGGTTACCAGCGGCGCGACGTCGGTAATGGCGCTGACCCAGAATACAGAGCTGTGGCCGAAATCCATCTGATACATGCCGCACTCTAATCCCTGGGAAAGCTTTTTCGCGACATCCAGCTCCAGAGCCTCCGGATCGTGCATCACGTCTTCCCGCAGCGTGGAGCGCCCGATCACTCTCGTGAACTCCTTCTGAGTCTCGTAATCACCCATTTTTTTCAGCCAGCGGCGGATCGCGTCGTTCCTTCCTTCGTCGCCGGAATCCACGCCGTACATCCAATCCTGACCTTCACAGCCGCCGGTCCATCCGCCCTCTTCATAAGCGGGAATCAGCTGGATATCATATTTCACGCCAGCCTGCTGGTAATCCGGTTCCGTCCAGGGGCCCGCGCACAGGAAGGCCAATTGATCTGTTTTAAAAGCTTCGGTAGCGGCCTGGCTGGCATAAACCATACCGTTGGAATATTGCTCCATCGCCAAAATCGTCTCAAACGCGCGAACGCACTGCTCCGGTTTAATAGTGGTCTTTCCGTTTTCAACGCCAATGGTCAAATTCTCAGCGTCGCAGGCCAAAATACCCGCCGGACAGGTAAAGTGTCCGGTAGACCAGGAATGAGTCGCGTCATAGCCCGCCTCCTTCACCCTCTGGCATTGATCATAAAAGTCTTCCCAGGTGTCTAAAGGCTCGTTTTCCCAATCGATTCCAGACGCCTCCAGCACTGTGGTATTGCGGAAGATCAGCGGAACAAAGGTCATAAAGGGAACCGCAAGCTTTTTTCCGTCTATTGTTACGGCATCCCTTGCCTCGCTGTAAAAGCCGTCGCTCCATTCCTGATCCTCCTCATACAGCGGGGTCAGATCTAATAGGTCGATCGCCTTTTGGAAGCTTACCGAATCCCGGCCCGCAGCGCAAAACATATCCGGCAGCCTACGCCGGCCATCAAGCTTGTGAGCAGGTCGGCGTCGTCCTTGGCGACTACGGATATGGAATTGACATCGTCGTTTTCCGCTACGAAATCTTCAACCCAGCCATCCAGCAGCTTACCCTGATCATTCAGCACCATATCCGAATAGGTCCAAAAGGTCAGATCATATTTCCCGTCTGTTGCGGTTTGGCTTCCAGACGCCTCTCCACCTCCGCCGCTGTTGCAGCCCGCTAAGGAGCCTGCGGCCATGAGACACGCTAAGGATACGCTCAGAACCTTAACCAATAAGCTTTTTCTTTTCATTTTTCTCTCCCTTTCCATAACAATATCATAGCTTTATTTCGAAACGCCGCGTGCCAAACGAAACTTTCTTTGGCCTTCCGCGGCAAAATGCCCTTTTTTATTCCTGCCGCCAGTCCTTAGGTTTGACGGCGGCTCAGATAGGCCTGATAGCTGATATCGGTGGCCTTCAAGCCGAAACGCCGCTCTCCTACCAGCTTTCCCTGCCGGCTGCGGAATGGTATCCCAAAAACCATAGAGGAAACACATAAAGAAACGGCGTCAGGCACTCCTCCTCCACTGCCGGCATCAAAATGACCCGGTCCGCCAATTTTTGAACCTCCGGCAGAGCTTTCTGGGTAAAAATCACGGTAGGCGTGCGGGCGATCTCACAGCCCGCCAGAAGATCCAGCACCTTTTCCTGAAGGTTTTCATGAGGGGCAAGCAGGAGCAGCGGGATTTTCCCGTCCGCCTCCCGGAAACGCCCGTGGGCAAAATCCTCCAGCTCCTCGCACGCTCCGAACACCCAGGCAAACTCACAGATCTTTAACGCGCCTTCCTGAGCCGTACCGAGATTGGGGCCGGTGCCCAGCGCTACCACATTGTGCATTTCCTCCTGGGAATATTCTTCTGCCAGGCCTCCCATTTTCTCAAACAGTTCCGGAAGGGCGCTCATAGCTTTTTTAACGCTCTTCCATTGGGCTTCCCAGTACTTTAGGCCTTTTGCGTTCCCCCTTTTTTCCCCTAGAAGCACCGCCGCCCGAAGGGCAGAATAAAGAAGGAACAGATGGGAGGCGCTGTAGGCGGTCATTCCCGCCTCCTGCTCCACGGCTGTGTCAGCCTCTATCAAATAATCCGAAATCTCCCTCATTTTGGTTTCACCCCTGCCGGTGATTCCCATGGCCAGCGCTCCGGCCTGCCGGGCCGCCTCCAACCCTTTTACAACGCTCTCTGTATTTCCGCTGCAGCTGATGCCCACTACAAGGGTCCGCTCCGGCCGCTTGAGATAATCCCGCGCGTAACTGCGGAACTGATACGCCGGTACCGCTCTGGCGGCCGCTCCCGCTGCCCTGGAAAACAGAAATTCCGCATTCATCGCCGTTGCCAGAGAGGTTCCGTGTCCAATTATGATTACCGTATCCACTCGTGCCAGCCTCTCATCCGCTGCATATGCCCGCAGGCTGGCGGCGGCAAGCTCCTCTGTAGCTTTCCACTTTTCCGGTTTGGCAAGAGAAAGCATCAGCCGTTTCAGCCTTTCGTTGCCGGTTTGAACCTGTAACTGATCCATCCTTGATTCTCTCCTTTCTATAATCCTAAACCCGCTGCCGTGATTCCATGCCCTTCAATCCATAAACCGCCACGCCGCAGGTCCCCGCAGTCCCGCAGAGCCCGCCCCCGCGTCGGAAATCTTTAACACCGCGTCCCAGTTGAAAATCCCATAATGAATTCCTTGGGCAATCCGCTGGATTTCTTTCTCCACCGCGTCAAAAAACCAAGGGTCTGACATCACGCCTCCCACAAAAACATACGTGCCAAGATCCAGCGCATTTTCTAAATTGAGGATCAGCACCGCCAGCTCGTGGATGGTATTTTCCACCGCCTTTCGCGCCAGAGGCTCTCCCCTACGGCACGCCTGCAGGATTTCATAGCCGGAAGGCGCTCTCTCACAGCGAAACAGCCCGCTATTGGGAAAAGCCTTTTTCAGTCTGCAAGCCTCACGCTGAAGCCCCATGCCCGAAGCCACCGTTTCCACACAGGCAGTTTCTCCATCGTCTGAACGGCGGTACAAAAGATTTCCAATTTCTCCGGCGTTGTTGCGTATTCCGTGAATGAGCTTCCCTTCATATACCAGCCCCATCGCGAGGCCGGTTCCTACGTTTACGCAGGCAAAGGTATCCGTACGCTTTCCTTCTCCGTAAAGAAGCTCTGAAACCGTGGAGGCTTTCACATCATTTTCCAAAAACACAGGGATCTGGTAATACGCCGACAATGCCCCGCAAAGATCAAAGCCATCCGGCCGGACCACCGACGACGACCTTAAACGCCGGCTCCGGTGATCGATAGATCCCCGAATTCCAAGTCCGATGGCTTGCGCGGCTTTCCCCTCTGGGTTGGCCTTCAGAAAGGAATCCAGCTTTTCTGTAATGAAAGAAAACCATTCCCTACACGGCATAGCGCGGGATCGGCATTGATCGTCGTCAGGACCGTTCCTTCCATATCCATTAAGCCGTACCGTATCTTTGTCCCTCCCACATCAACGCCTAACACGATCCTATCGGTATCCATTTCAGCCTCCCTTCTCCGTCTGCTGAACCTTTAATACCAGCGCGGCCGCTCCCAGCAGCGCGCCATGATACCCTAAGCTTGTGGCCTTCACCTCCGGCATACCATCCGGAAGCCGCTTCATCTCACAGCGCAGCGTATCCATCAGAGAGCTTTTATAGGTATCGAACAGCAAAGAAAGCCCTCCTCCCAGAACAACCTTCCGTGGGTTGAGCAGAAACGCGGCATGAGCGATTGCCCTTCCTAAATAGGTTCCCTCCAGTTCAAAGGCCTGGATAGCGGCGGCATCCCCACGCTGGCATATCTTTCCAAAACCGCAGCATGAATCCGGCGCCCATTGGGCAGTCCCTTCAGGCGGTAATAATTATCCGACAGTCCCCGCCCGGAGGCCAGCAGCTCCAGCGGACGGCGTACGGCAGCGTTCTTTTCCAGCAAGTCCTCAGCCGGACACATGCCGAATTCTCCCGCCTCGCCCCAGGCTCCCGTATATATTTCCCCATTGAGGCACAGAGCGCCTCCGATGCTGTTGCTGACAGTCAAGTAAAGGAAATCCTTGCACATTCTTCCTTCTCCGAAAAAGCATTCCGCATACGCGCAGGCGTTGGCATCGTTCTCCATTTTCAGAGGCACTCCGTAGCGGCGCTGAAACAGCGAGCCAACCGGCAGATTAAAAACCCCCAAAAACTCGGAGGACCTCCATACTCCCTTTTCTGGGTCAGCCAGCCCCGGAATGGTCATTCCCATTGGATTCTTTCTGCATAGGGGATGCTTTTCCAAAACCTCATCCACCGTTTGAATGATATTTCCCAAAATCCTTCCGGGATTCCCCGCCTCGCCTTTCCAAAGAACCTTTCGGGAATAAAGAATTTTCCCCTCTGGTGTGATTACCCCCACCATATATTTGGAGCCGCCGATATCGACGCATAATATTTCTTTCATAGCGGTTGCCTGCCGCTTTCTTTGGGAAAGCTGGGGCCCATCGCCGCTTTGGCTTCCGCATTCATTCCTTGAGTGGTATCCAGGCCCAAGCATTCCGCTATCAGGCAGGACAGAACCTGAAAAGGCACCACCAGTTCTACAGCGTTAAAGAACTCCCCTCCCCTTAACGGAAATAAAAGATTTCTGCCGCCCTCATTTTCCAGGTCCGAGTCTCCTACCGCGACGCAGTGGGGCGTAATTTTTTCCATCTGCCGGAAAAGCAGCTTCATCCTCTCCTTTTCTGGACCATCTTCCCCAAACAGGAAAAAAATCATATCGCCATTTTGCACAGTGCCCAAGGCCCGTGAAGAAATTCCTCCAGCTCATAGGCCGCTGTCATCCGCTTGTGGGATTCCATCATTTTCAAGGCGCCCTCTACCGCTGTGCCATAGTTCGCGCCGTACCCTATGATTCTGTAAAACGGCGGCTTCATGACTGGATATTGCCGTCGCAGAAACCATTTCACCGTCTGACCGGCAATTGATTGACAGCTGCCGCCCAGTGACGCGAGGCTTTGGTTTATCTGGCCGTATTCCGCCTGGCTGACCGAGCCTTTCACTCTGGCGCCCTCCAGCAGGCAGAGAAGAAGCACCAGCAGACCGACGGAATATCCCTTAGTCGAGGGCAAGGCCAGTTCTTTCCCGGAGGGCTTTACAATCACCACATCGCAGTACCGTTCCAGCGGACTGCCGCCGCTCTGAACAGTGCAAACACAGGGAATTCCAAGGCTGCGCGCCTGTTTCACGATTTCTACCGGCCCCCGGGTCAGACCGCTTTCCGAAGGACAGATCACCAGCATTTCTTCCGGCCTGTATTTTCCGGAAGCGTTCAATCCGCCATGGTTTAGAAACAGCCCGGAATATTCCCAAGACGCTTCTACTCCGAGCCATTTCTCCGCAGCCTGCTTTAAGATCATTCCTGTATTGGCTACGGAGCCGCTGCCACAGAAATAAATCCGCCGCAGCGGCCTTGCGGATATTAGGTCTGCAAATTTTCCCGTCAGCCGGCCGCGCTCCCTTCCGCAGCAAATTTCTACAAGATTCGGTTCTTCGAAAACCGCCGCCAGCATTGCCGGCTGTCTTTTTCCGTCCATAAGCATCTCCCTCTAAGCAAATAGTAAAGCATCCGCAAAAAAGCACATCCGCGCAGGCGCTTTCTCCCATAAATTATATTTCACGAAAGCAGCCAAGCAGCTCGTTTCAAGGTTGAGCCCTAAGCGGTTCAAAGAGAATTTTTCCTTTGCTTGGTTTTGTTCTGGCTGATTTTACCCGCCAGGGATACCAGCAAAATAGCGAGAATCACCAGCCCGCATCCTATCATCGTAGGGATGCTCAGCTGGTCCCCATAGATCAGGGCTCCTGATATCAGGCTGGTCAGCGGCTCTAAAATATTTAAAATCGACGCGTTTGACGCTCCCAGCACGCTGATGCCATACAGCAGGAGCCGCAAGGAAAACACGGTGCAGAACAAGCCGATGATCATTGCGAGCAGCCAGCTCTTCGGGGTGGGAGGCGCCATCAATTGTCCGCTGACCAGGCTCTGCAGGGTAAAAAAGATACTGCTGGCCACCATGGCGTAAAACATCGTGGTAAAGCCATCCAGCATTCTAAAGCAGCTTCTTTGGTTGGAAACCACATAAAACGCGTAGGTTACGCCGGAAAGCAGAGCCAAGGCGATTCCCGTATAATTGGCCCCTCCGCTGAAATCCATCATCAGTACCAGCCCCACCGCTAAGAAAGCGACGGCGACCGCCCTGAGCGCGCCTATTTTTTCCTTTGTAAGGATCACCATGATGATAAGGACAAATAAAGGATAGGAAAACTGAAACATAGTGGCCAGGCCTACAGGTATGTAATTATAGGCGGCTGTCACCAGAGTGGCCGTCATACCAAATCCTAATATTCCGACCACTATCATAACGCCTATTTGTCTGGGGGTTGCCTGAAACGGGATCTTTTTTATCAGCATGATAGCCAGGCAAAAAACCGTGGAAAAGCAGAACCGCCATACTACAATGCTGCTGCTGTTCATTCCCTCTAAAAGCAGCAGCTTGGATAAAACCGGCATAATCCCATATAAAAGTGAGGCCGCGATAATCGCCAAATAACCCTTCATCATACTGTTTCATCCCTATAGATTACTAACTATTTATTTTCAACTTTAGGATAGCGAATTGTCTCGTGGATGTAAAATAGGTAAATCATTTTACCTAGGATAGTTTAGTTTTAAATTAAGTGAATAAGTTGAAGAAAATATTCTATTGATTTTTTAAAAATTTTAGGTATTATATATATAAATGGTTATTTGTTTTTTTAAAGCATATTTTTTATTTCCTATTAAGAATAATAATCGTTCTTTTTTTGACACCGCTTTTTAATGCGCTTTCTGGATCCTACGGCAGTTTTTCGTAATTTTTTAATGAATGCTTATGCGGGTGGAACAAACCGCGCAGAAAGGAGTGCCCTTATGCCGCCGCAGCCCAATGATATCCTAACACCGGAAGGGGAGGCCGAATTTTATGCCAACCGGATTTTCCCATTGCTGACAACGCCATGGAAAGTATTTCTGATTTTAAACATTGGAGAGCATACCATAAGGTTTGGCTCTCTCAAGCTGTGCCTACAGGCGGTATCCCGTGTGACCCTGACGAAATATCTTCACGAGCTGGAGCGGGATGGCTTTGTACAGAGAATAGAGTATCCCGCTCCGCCTTTACGCACGGAATACTCTCTCACCCCCATGGGCTCAGCCTTCTGCCGATTCTGCAGGAATTGCGGAATGGGGAGAGCAATAGCTGCAAGGCTTTTGTTTTATATCCGCAGGGAACCGCCGCGGTTGCCGGCAGAAAGGACGCCATATGAACACCAAAGAATTTTCACTAATGCAGAAGCTGATCGATTACGCGTCATCCTCAAATCTAGATCACACCAGCGGAATTTTGGCCTATTATTTGCTTCTAAATTACAGCAAGCTGGAAAAGCTTACTCTTAAAATCGTTACAGAGGAATGTTTTGTATCCGTTTCCTCTGTCCGGCGGTTCTGCCGGAAGCTTGGTTACGATAATTTTTCCGATCTGGTAAAGGCAAAAATCCACAATCCGGAAAACCAGCAGTCCATCGCGCTTTCCAATCTCGATCACGGCTGGTATCATCCCCATATTCTCCGCACTGAAATCAACGACACTATGTACAGTATTTTAAGAACCATTCCCAGCAGCCTGATCCATCAGATCGCGAACGATATTTTAAACGCCGACGCGGTGCTTTTATTCTGTGCCCGGCCCTATAGCCTTTGGCTGCGGGAATTTCAAAGCCAGTTGATCGCCTGGAACAAAAGCGTTTACATTTTAGAGGAAATCAAGCTGTATTACCCCACCATTAAGCAGCTCGGAACAAATTTGTGCAATATTATCGTCAGCCCTATGGCTTTTATCGTTGAGCCCCTGGCCCAGGATTTTATCTCCATTCCAGGAATAAAAGCCTTGGTGACAAGCTTATCCGTGCTGCAGAATGCTTCTTTTGAAAAATACCTGCAATATTTTGACAGAATTTTTCCTTTGAAGTTTAAAACAAACCACTACGATTATTTAGAAATCTATGGCAAATACGCGGTGGGATATCTATTTGATATTATTCTTGGCGAAGTAATCAAGCTGGTGCGTGAGAACCGCTCCAGCATTGTTCCCTCGATCAAGAAGCCCTTTGCAGACAGAAGCCTTAAGCGTCAGCATATTACCGAAAAAACAGTCAGCGAAGCTTAGCCCGTCATCAGCCATGATTCCGCTCCGCCCATCGCCAGGCCGCGAATCATTCTGTATTCTGCAGGCTTCACAGCCTCTTGCTTTAATAAAAATCCTGGCTTGCTTTTTTTAGAAAAGATAAAGAACGCCCCCGGACTATAAACGTCTAGGGGCGTTCTTAGAACATAAAGGCTTTCTTTTTTTACAGAATAACTCTGGTTTTTCACAACTCTCGAAAATATGAACACCGGCTGGCGTTGGAATCCTGAAAAGGATACGGCGCCAGATTCCCTATTAAGCCGGCCGCACCACTGTCTTTTAATCCCCCTTTTTAAAAGCGGCAGGACTCACGCCGCATTGTGCTTTAAACATTTTACTGAAATAATACTGATCGTTAAAGCCTAAAATTTCAGCGATATCTTTTACCCTAAGCTCATTATGGGTTGTCAGCAGCTTTTGGGCTTCTTGCATTTTCAGCTTGTTGTAATAATCCATCGGTGAGTTATTAAAGTACATTTTCATCAGCCGGCTCACATACGACGGTGATAAAGAAAATTTTTCAGAGATATCCTGCATCGTAATGTTGCCATAAAGATTTTCCACCAGATATTTTTGGATTTTTTTCGCCAGCTCCATGGAAGAGCTGGGTTTATCTGCCCTTGCGCTCATAAATGAGTCGTAAAGATCCGCCAGCTTACTTTCCAGCTCCTTATAATCACCGCATTCACTTAAAATTCTATTCGCCAGCGATACACTGTCCTCTAAACGTATTTGGCTGTTATCATTTAAGATACCGAAAAGCTGCTCGATCATAATCAGCATAAAGCGGCGGACAAAAATGATGGGATACGCATTTTGCTCCCAGGTTTTCAGAATTTTTCCCAACTCAGTTTTAATGTCGCCTGACATTCTATTCTGAATGACGCTTTCGATCTTTTTACTGAAAATAGCCGCTTCCGAATTTAAAGTGGTCAGGCTTGGGCGCTGATAGGAGATAGAATCAAAATAAATTTGAGAATGGTTCATCAGCACCAGGCTGCTCAGGTTTCCAGATAAATGGATATACTGTTCATGGAGCCGCTTGATAGTATAAAACTCTCGTGAACACATCATATTAAGCTGGGGATGCCGCTCCTTGAGGAAATGGTATGCCTTTTCGTTGAAGAGGTTAACTTCAAACTCTGAACAGCGGCCTTCGCCATACAGAATGACTTTTTCACCCCTGTATTTGGTTTCAGCCACCAAAATACCTCCATCCGGATCTTGGATTTCTAACGCTTGGTAAATCTCCTTTTTGGTTAACAGATCCGTCAGCTCTAAAATGGCCTTGCCCCTAACCACAGAGATCATATAGCTTTGACCCAGCATTCCTTCCCCTTCAGAGGCCCCTTTTAGTAAATTCGAAAACATTTCTTCCTGGTGGACAATACGGCGTTGATCTATCTGATAAATCAGGCTTTGTAAAATTCTTTTGAAGTCCTCAAAATCGACAGGCTTTAAAATATATTCATCCACTTGCAGTTTTAAAGCTTGGTGGGTAAATTCAAAATCGCCATAGCCGCTGATCACAACGCATTTCAGTTCGGGATAAATTTCTTTCGCTTTGCTGATCAATTCAAGTCCGTCCATCATGGGCATTTTGATGTCCGTCAACAGAATGTCAGGCTTTTGCTTCTTCAGCATGTCTAAGGCGCTGACGCCATCGTATGTAACCACAATTTCTTTGATATCCGGACGTATTGATTGGATCTTACTGATAATATCCCTTACGATCGGCTTACTGTCTTCTACCACCATAATGCTATACATGACTCACCAGTCCTTTGTACGATAGAATCGCCTTAAAACGAATCCTTTGAACCGCCGCCTACGAAGCGCCATGCTTTGATTGCCAAACGCCCCTCTGAAGCCTATTTTCACCTGTCATCCGAATCACTCGAAAAAGGTTATTTTTTGACAATTTCAGACGAGAGGAAGCACTATTTTAGATTCGGGAAGTCTCTCACCAGCGCAGCGGACGGTCACAGGCTTTAAAAGGCCGTTTGTTCTGATTACCGCCTGCGCATAGCCGCGGCAGAGACGCTGGTCGGGGCTGGTATAGTTCGTTGTTGTTTTAACCGCCGCGTTTCCAGCCGCTAAAAATGAGCCTCCGCCCTCTACGGAGAAATGCACGGGATCATCTCCCTCAAGAATAACATTTCCAGCTTTATCAATTAACTCCGCATGAATGAATAAAATATCCTCTTCCCCTCTGTTTACAAACGGTTTTTCCGCCGTTAGCCTAATGTGAGCCGGAAGGCCGGGCGTACGGATCGTATGTCGGCAGATTTCTTTCCCGTCCTCCAGATTGACCGCCGTTAATTCACCAGGCTGATAGGGAAGCTGAAAAGAAGCGATAAAGTGGTTTGGCTTTCCCGACGGCTGTACTCCTATCAGCTTTCCATTCAGATATAACGCTGTTTCAGCCGCCATGCTGTATACAGATACCTTAACCGGTTTTCCTTCCATCCCCGGATAATTCCAATATTCTTCAACGACAGGCCATCCCCACATAGTGGTATTTTGCTTCTTTCCATAAAGGCAAGGCGGTTCCACAGCCAAATACGGACGTTTTGCTATTCCCCATACGCAGTCACGATAGTACGAGCGGGGGCGCTTTCTTCCGCAAAGATCTAAATCTCCTGTGCCAGCCAGCCGATACGGATACTCTGCCAATCCTTCAAGAGGCTCATCCACCAGAGTTCTTCCTATTCCCGCTTCGCCAATGTAGTCCATCGCCGTCCACACAAAATCGCCAATTAGGAACGGGAACCGCTCCACCAGCTCCAGCCATGACAGCTGTCCGCAGGAGCCGTTTCTGTGGCGCAAAATACTTTATTCGGAAAATAAGCATGATCCATTTCAAATCGTTCCGGCATATAGTTATAGCCGGTCACATCCAGAGGAGCCGCAAAGGCCTCTGTGACCCTGGCAAAATATATTTGATCCGCATTTTTTAAAAGATTAGCGTCCATTCCTTCTACATCGGCATCAGGCGAAGCATTACACAAGGCGTTGGTGACCGGACGCGTAGGATCGTTTCTTTTGAAGCAGTCCGTTATCTCGCGGGACAGCTGATAACCGCCAGAGCGCCCATCCCGTTCCGGAATTTCATTTCCGGTGGAATACATGATGACACATGGATGGTTTCGGTCTCTTTCCACCATGGCTTTCACATCTTTAGGCCACCAATCATCAAAATACCGGCTGTAATCGTAGGGCCTTTTGGGAACCCGCCACATATCAAAAGCCTCATCAATCACAAGCATCCCCAGCTTATCGCAGGCATTTAATAAGGCTTCCGAGGCGGGGTTGTGAGAACTGCGGATCGCGTTATATCCACATTCCTTTAGCAGCCGGATTCTCCTTTCCTCCGCTTTCGGATAAGAAGCGGCTCCCATAATGCCTCCGACATGGTGCAGGCATCCGCCTCGTAATTTAATAGGTTTCCCATTGAGCAAAAATCCTTTTTGCGGCGTAATTTCTATCGTACGAAGGCCGTATTTTGAAAGAACCTGGTCCACCATCTCATTTTTGTAAAAAAGCTCAACCGCAGACTGATAGAGATTGGGCGTCTCATCGGACCACAGCCTCGGCTGGCTGACGGGAACCCTGAGCTCCACATTTTGACACCTTTGGGCCTGTATGGAAATTATTCCGCTCGTTTCCGACCGGTTTCCGTCCGGGTCTGTCAGCCGTACCTTCAAAACCGCTTGGACGGGCTCCTCCGTTTTATTGGCAACCGTTACCCGGCAATTCACTTCAGCCTGTCCTTCCGCTGCCTTTGCCGTCAGAATTACGCCGCGCAGCGGAATATAAAGAGGATTCTTTACCCACAGATGCACATCCCTGTAAATTCCCGTACCAGTATACCATCGGGAATTTGGGATATCCTCATTTGCGGCAGAAACCCTAATATGATTCTCTCCCGGTTTGACAAATTCGGTAATCTCGCGCCAAAAAGGCGTATACCCGTTGGGATGCCGTGCGGCAAATTTGCCATTTATCCACAGCACCGCATTATGATATACGCCGTCGAACTCTAAAAAGAACAGCTTGTTTTTCCATTCATCTGGGATGCACAAATCTTTTTCATATTCTACCGAACAGCCAGGATAGTAGCCACCGGCCGGGCCGGTGGATCTTTCCTTTTGTGTTTCCAAGCTTATATTATAATCATGCGGCAAATTCACGATTTCATAGGTTCGGGGCCGGTTCCATTCCTCGGGCTCCGGGGTGGGATATACCCGCCATTCCTGATTAAAATCCAGCTTCATGATTATCCCTCCTATTGGATGGCCAGCATATCATTCCATATCCGCGCATCCCGTCTCCTGAAAAGGGCCCTCCAGCCGAACCGTTGTGCCCCCTGTCTCATTAATAAAAATGGAAAAGTTAAAATCGTCCCCATAAATCATCTTTAACCTGCATATCGAGTTGATAATCCCCATTCCGCACATTCCCGCCTTCGCCGCCGTCTCTTCCGCTGCGCACCGGGGAGAAATTTTTCTTTGATCCACTGTTTCATATATTTTCTCTATCTGTTCAGCGCTCATGCCGCTTCCATTATCGCTGATGGAAATAGACCAGGTATCGCCGTCAACCGCCGTAAGGATTAAAATTCTATAGGGCGGCTTGCTGGCCTTAAACGCGTGCTGAAAAATGTTTTCGACAAAGGGCTGCAGAGAAAGCCGTGGAATCAGCAGATCTTTTGTCCGCTGATTTAAGCTAACCTCATATTCCAAAAACTCCTCATAATTTTTTGCCTGTAATGATAGGTAATTATCGATGCATCTCATTTCTTCCTCCAGCCGGACCGTCTGAGCTGAGGAATTCACTGTATAGCGCAGCATATCGGAGAGCTGCTTGCACATGGAAACCACGTCGCCGGTACGGACTTCCTGCGCCGCGATGCTGATTGTGTACAATACATTGTGTATGAAGTGAGGCGCGATCTGGGCCTGCAAGGCAACCAAACGGGCTTCCGATTCGGCTTTGCTGGAGGCGATTTCATGGTCTATGGAAATTTTCAATTCCTCTAATATGTTTTGGAAAGCATGTCCCAGCAGGACAATTTCATCATTATCCGTAGAAAAATCCTTAATTCCCATATTTTGATAGCTTACCTGCAGCACATTATTGCGTAATTTTCTTAAAGGTTTTACCAGCAGCTGGGAAAAGAAAAACATGAGCAATAGTGAAATTAAGGTTACCGCGCCGACTATAATATAAGTCGCCTGTTCCAGCAGGTTCAGAGAGGAATAAAGCGTTGTCGGATCGTATTTAACATAGGTTGTTAAGCCAGAGTAAGACGATGTCGAGCAAAAATAAATATTTCCCGACTCATCCTCCAGAACATCGTCATGTTGCTGGCTGCCAAAAGGAACTCTCTTGTTTTTTGATCCACCGGCGACGTAACGTAAACGATCTGATTCCTTTCATCAGCTATGATAACGTCGCCAACATTGCCAATATTGCAAATTTCCTTTAAGTGCTTATCGGTTTCTTCTACCTCTACATATCCATATTTCTTAGAATACACGTCGTAAAACGGCCGTACAAAGGATATGGAGAATTCCTCTTCGAAGTTACCGCTCTGACGGTGATAAATGGTAAGCTTTTTTTGGTTCAGCTTTTCCACATAATAGGGATCCTCCAGCATCACGCGTAAATTGCTGGAATTTTTGTTATAAATAAAAGTATACCTTTCATCGTCGCTAAACACGTTGATATTCAGCGACGACAAAGAGGTAAGGGCAATCGTATTCGCAACAATATCCGATAACCGTCTATCGTTGTCCAGCTTTTCATAACTGTCAAACAGATAACCGGAATTGGCTTTTGTCAGGATTTGCATCAGCGTCTTATTCGAGATAAGCTTTTTTGTGATATCGTCAATCTTTTCGATGTGATTATCCAGGCTCTCTGAAGTTTTCACACACAGTTCCAAATTACTATATGTAATCTCGTCTTTTAATTGGGGAAACACGTTCAGATGCAGAAATATCGTAAAGATCGAAATCGTCAAAAACATGATAAACGAAAAGGAAATCATCATTTTCGTCTGGAATCTAGTATTGGATAAAATAAAAAACCACCTCGAACCTTTCAGCGGGACGGTCTGCCGGCCCGGAGCACCGGCCGCAAAGCTCAAACAATCCTTGCTTCTTAATTATATTATAGCCTATGATAGCAAGCCTTAGCGCTAGTTTCATTTGAAGCCGGAGCTTTTCACTTTATAAGCTTTTGCCCTCACACCAAATTTTTCTCCTGCCGCGCTGAACATTAGGCTTTACCGACCCTTCTGTCAGTCCATTGATAATATGTTTTTGCGCGAATAAAAACACTATGAAAACAGGCAGTATGGTTAAGGTTAAATCGGCAAACACATAATTCCAGTTGCTTTTGCTGAACTGTCCGAAAAATTGATAAACGGAAAGCGGCATTGTCCATTTGCTCGGACTGGATAAAAAGTAAAGCGGAATATTGATATCATTCCAAATATTCATAAAATCTAAAATTAAAACCGTCATGCTGATCGGCTTTAGCAGAGGAAAAACCACCTTGAAGAACACCTTTATTGTCGAAGCTCCGTCAATAAAAGCGGCCTCGTCAAGAGCTTTGGGGATTCCCTTGATAAACCCTGTATATAAAAAGCAGCTAAAAGAAATATTGATGGCCACATATAATAAGATGGCGTTCGTATAGCTGCCGTAAATTCCCAACGCGCTGAAAAGCCTGATGGTGGGAATGGTCTGCATAGGAATGATAGTGCCGATAAAAAAGAAATAATATAAAAACCGGGAAAGCGAAGTCTTTCTTCTCGCCACAATAAACGCCGCCAGAGAACTGACGCCAATGGTGATGGCAGTAGAAACCACCGTGATCAGGATTCCATTAAAAAAGGCCGTAATTAGGTCGGCTTCCTCAAAAACCGTTACATAGTTCTCAAACAGCCATTGCTTCGGCAGTTCCAAATTAAAAGCCGTAACCTCGGTAGCGTCTTTGAAGGAACCCAATATCATAATTAAAAGCGGCACTATAATAATAAAAGAAATACAAACAAATAACAATATTTCTAAAAGTGAAGTGATAAGCTTCGATTTCGTTTTTCTCGACATCATTCCTCCACCTCATTCTTTCGCATTTTTAATAGCAGCGGAATACAAATAAGGATAACAAACACCATTAGGATTACATTCAAGGCAGTACCCAGGCCCCATTCCCCTCTGCCAAATTTTTCAAACACCTCTAACGCGATAACTTGAGAGGCACTGCCGGGACCTCCGCCGGTTAACGCATATGGCTCGCTGAAAACCTTAAGCCCGCCGATCATGCTCAAAATAAAATTGATATTGAGGGAAGGCGCCAGCAGAGGCAGATATATTTTTCGAAACCGCTGGAACGCGTTGGCGCCGTCAATCAGAGAGGCCTCATAATACTCCTTTGATATCCCTTGCAGGCCGGCGAGATAGATTACCATATGATAACCTGTCCACTGCCAAATAGATACTCCCGCAATGCTTAACATAACGATATTTACATTTGTCAGCCAATTTTGAGCCATAAAGCCAAGGCCGGCAGCTTCCAAAAAGGTATTTAAAAAGCCGTAGGGATGCAGAATCGGCACAAAAACCAAGCCGATTACAACACTGGAAAGAATACAAGGTAAGAAAGTAACCGCTCTTAAATAATTTCTTGTTTTTAAATTTAAATTGAATGCCAGCGCCAGCAGCAGCCCAAAAAGGTTCTTAAAAACTACTACTACAAATGTATATAAAAATGTGTTGCCAATGGCTTTTCTCAATTCGCTTTCCTGAAAAACCTTGATATAGTTTTGTATTCCCACAAAATTAACAGAAGATTTTCCTATGGTCCAGTCCGTGAGAGAATAATATACGCCGTAAATCGCCGGCGCGATAAAGAAAACCACATAAATTAAAATGGCCGGCAAAATCATCTGATAGCCATATAAACTTTTCTTTTTTCTAACCAAAGAAGCCACCCCTTCAACGGCGGAAACGCCTTATGAATCACGCGGAATCATAAATCATAGCCCATCAAAACGACAGGCTATGACTATGACTCCTCGCTTTAGAACACGATAAACCTGTTAAAAGCCTTCTTTTTCTTTTTGCTGCATTAAGTCGCTGAACTTAGCATCCCACTCCTGCAAAACTTCCTTAGGTGTTTTTACACCTGCGAACATATCCTGATAATATTTCCACAGATCGTTCAAATCCACATACATATAGGTATTCATTTCAAGGGCAACCCGTCCGTCATTGTAATATTCCGCCATTTCTTCCTGGAAGGCGTCAATTCAGGAGATTTTGCCCCCTTAATGCTGGGAGAAAACGCAACCGTCTCCTGGCTCTGTCGCACTGCTCCGGCTGGGCCAGGAAGTTCAAGTAAGCCTTTGCCTCTTCCACATGGGCGGCATCCTTTGGAATAAAAAACACGCAGTCAAGCTGTCCTACGGTAATGTATTCGCTCTCGCCGTCAAACATGGGGAACGGGAATAATCCGTATTCGCCGTCGGGGAGCTTTTCTTCCATTTCTTCGATCGTTTGATTGGAGCCCGCCATCATCGCGCACTGCTTATTTTGGAACACATTGATATAGCTGGCGTAATCATCAGAAAGAAGCGTTTCCTGCATGTAGCCCTCGGTGTAAAGCTCATACAGTTTTGTCAGGCTCTCCTCAAACGCGGGCACTTCGGTCCAAGCGACCTCGTTGGAGTTTATTTTCTCCCACAGGCCCGGTTCGACTATTGTGGCGTAATAGCCCCAAGCGTCGCTGGTATACATCTGGAATGTGAAATTATCCTTAAACGGCGCGTAAATCGGAGTGACGCCATTTTCCTTAATAGTGGCGCACGCCTGCACAAATTCATCAAATGTCGTGGGCACAGACACCTTCATTTCCTCGAACATTTTCTTATCATATACAATTCCCATTTCCATAGAGGTGTTTTTCATGGTAAACCCATAAATCTTCCCATCAGGAGCCTTAAATAAGGAAGGATCTATCAGGTTGTCTACGAAAGGCTCGTCAGAAAGATCCACAAAATTATTGACCGCATCCAGCTCATTCTCCGCGGAAACCTTGTTATAGACAACAATATCCGAAGCTGTCCAGCCGCAAGCTTAGTCTGTAATATTGAAGTTATCTGCTCGTCTGGATCCAGCAGCACCTCAATGGTAATATTAGGATGCGCCTCCTCAAACGCCGCTATATTCTCCTCGCAAAAGGCATACTGGTTGCCCTGAACGTTTTGCTGGCTTGATTCGATAGTCAGCGTTATTTTTTCTTTCGAGGTCTCTTCTTCCGACGAAGAGACAGGCTCCGTGCTTTCAGACGGATTTGACGCATCCCCCTGAGCAGCCTCCTGGCCGCAGCCCGCGAGCATGGAAACGACCAGCATACCCGCCAGCAATGCTTTCACGCCAGACATAATTTCCTTTTTCACAATAGTACCTCCTTTACAATTCAAACAATATTTTATTTTTTTATGAGATAATTGTATACAATTTCATCACAATCTTATTATAGAGTATGATCGAAATCCCGTAAATGGAGTATGCTGAACAAAGATTATGGATTATTATGAACCGTTTAAAATCCAAACGGCCGCTAACAACGTTCCGTAAGAATCGAACGCCGGCAGCGCACAGGCCTCTACCTCTTTTCTTCAGCAGGTTCTTCACACGCCGGCAGGTAAGTGAAGGAGTCAAACCACGCGGTGCCCGCGCCTTGCGCAAAAAGCCCGAAGAGGCAGCCGGTAAACGTGCTTACCATGCATTCCGTAGATAGCAGCTGGGTCCTGCCCTTCCCCACAACCTTAGGAGATTCTCCCACAGCCCCAGCGGAAAAAATATATTCCAGCTTAGAGGCCTGCACAGAAAGGGCCAGCGGCGTTTTCTCAGGGACATAAACAGGCTGGCTTTCTGTTATCATATCCCTACGCGTTTTCTCAGCAGCACGGCCTTTTCCCCATTTTTCCTGGTTACTAAAAGATCATAATGGTGCTCATTGGTATGAAACACGGTGATTCCGGCCTGGCTGTTTTCGTTTTCCGGAGAAAACTCCACCACAGCCTGCACATTCACAAAAAAGTGCTGCTGCCTCCTGCCGATGAAGGTAGGCGAACCACACCCATCCAGAAAATCACAGCCTGCTGTAAGCCCCAAAAAGCTTGGCCTCGTGGATAAGGTATAATTAGCGGTGTCTGGATTTCGGAGATAGCTCCAGCAGTAAGACAGCTTTCCGTCATCAAAGTGTTCCTGAAACGCCCCCGCTGATTCCGAAGAAGCCTTTCCGGTTTCACGGGGGACCTCTCTTTTTATGCTTGTAACCCGCATATGGGGCGTGATCGGGTTTCCCCCGTTGATTACCGGCCAGCCGTCCTTATCCCGATAAACTGGCGCCAGCATAGTTTCCCGGCCGATATGGTGGAGCATATACTGCGTCGTACGAATCCCGTGAAACACAGCCCACAGCTCTCCATCAGCGTATCTACAAGATCCGCGTGTCCTACAGCCTGGAACTGGTCTAAAGCTGTGTCTCTATGAGTGAGAATCGGATTCCTGGGGCAGCTCTCATAAGGCCCCCACGGAGAACGGCTGCGGGCGATGGTTTCCATATGGCCATATTCTGTTCCGCCCTCGGCAATCATCAGATAGTAAAGTCCATCCCATTTATAAAGATGGGGCCCCTCTGGATACTTTCCACCGGACCCATACCACACCGGCTTCGGTTCCGTCAGAAGCTTTCCCGTCTCCAAATCCAAAATGCTTTGACCAATTCCCTGGCCCTTTGGCCCGTCAAAGGTGCTCAACAAATACACAGTCCCGTCATCATCAAAAAACAAGGAAGGGTCAATTCCCTTTTGGCTCACCCAAATCGGGTCAGACCATTCTCCTCGGATATCGTCTGTCCACACATAAAAATTCCCTTTGCCGCTCATATTGGTTGTCACCATATAGAAACGGCCTTTATGGTAACGAATGGTCGGAGCCCAAATTCCTTGGGATGGCTGGCAGCGTCCCAGCGGCAGCTGGGATTCCCGGTTCAGCACACAGCCGATTTGTTCCCAATGGATCAGGTCATCGCTGTGAAACAGGGGAACGCCGGGAAAAAGCTCAAAGGAGCTGGTCACAAGATAATAATCGTTTCCCACCCGGCAGATGCTGGGATCGGGATAAAACCCGGGAATAATCGGATTATAATATTCCATTTCCTGTCCTCCTTCTGTTCTCATATAAGCGTTATTAAAACAAGCGAAGCGGCCTGAGGACGCCTGCCCGTCTTCGAGAAGCGGCAGGCAGGCGTCCAGCATTCCAATACGAATGCCCAACGGCCTCAGTCTGGCTCTGGCGGTGAAAAGGGGCGGCCAAGATTTACGGTCAAATCCGCGCCTTTCTTCTGCGCAGGCTTTCCAGGAGGCCTGCTCTGCTACCGCCGCCGTATCCATACGGCCATTTCCCCCGGGGCGCGGTTTGCCCACAGGAAATAAGGAATGAGTCTGATTTTTGTTTCTTTTTCCGCTGTTTTATAAGGCCGGTAAAGGTGGTTTCCCCAGCCGTCTTCTGATTCCCGGACTCCCTTGCCCTCTATGACAACCGCCCCCTCTAAAAGCTGACTGTCTTTAAACACGGAAAAGGCGGAGCCGGGGTCCACGGACAGGGCGGATAGATTGGCGCCGTTGTCACATTCCTCCAGGCAATAGACCAGAGGCCCTCTCTGAAAAGCGATTTTGCCAGCGTCGGCGCGCACCTGGGGATTGGCTTGTAAACATTCCACAGGCATTTCTAACCGCAGCTCTACGTATCCCCCTCATGCCAATGGGCCGCGACCTTTAAATAGCCCTTTTGTACCACGGGCCGCGGTACAGGCTTCCCATTGAAAAGCACAGACCAATTGCGGCACCAGCCGGGCAGACGCAGGCCGAGGATAGTTCGTCCTCCGGCAGCGCCGACAACACGGTAAACTTGATGTGGCCATCCCATGGATAACTGCTTTCCTGTTTTAAGCGCATTTCTCCGCCGGCGATCTTAATCCCCGCTTCCCCGCTGATATAAAGATGCGTATAAATGGTATCTTCGTCAGTGGAATATAGATATTGGTTCAAGGAGGCCATGAGCCGCGCCACATTAGGCGGACAGCAGGCGCATCCGAACCATTTCTGCCTTACCGGCTTTACGTGCTGTTTATCCGGATTGCCGCCGCAGGCTTCGGCCAAACCTCCAAAGGATTCACATAGAAAAATCGCTTTCCATCCCGGGAAGCGGAGCCCAGCACTACATTATAGAGAGCCCTTTCCATAACATCGCCGTAACGGTGTCCATGTCCATCTGCAGCATGCGATGGGCAAAGAAAATCAACCCGATAGAAGCGCACGTTTCCGCATACGCCGTATCGTTTGGCAGGTCGTAATCAAAGGTGAAGGCTCTCCGTTATGAGTAGACCGATTCCTCCCGTAATATACAGCTGTTTGGAAGCGATATTGTCC
>ENA-OQLB01000065-OQLB01000065.1-human-gut-metagenome-genome-assembly--contig:-NODE-65-length-58246-cov-4.397701_pt1 | contig 58246 bp, 76 predicted proteins | sample MGYA00242656_ERZ504813 | MGnify/ENA primary metagenome ERZ504813 (study PRJEB26092, sample SAMD00036388) | human gut metagenome | host: Homo sapiens | study: EMG produced TPA metagenomics assembly of... | reverse complement strand
AATTCTTGTTCATCGTTTATAAAGTTTTGATGGTTAATAACACACCGGCCAATAAGCCGGCCAATACACCTGTGATAAACGTCCGCATCCGGTTCGGAGGGCGTTTTTTCTACTGTTTGAACGTCATTTGAAATTTCGCTCTTGGTTTCGCTACGGATGCGCGCCAGCTCTTCTTCATACCATAGCACCAGCTGCTGCAGACTGTCACACGAGGCTTCGGCACGATGTTCCCGCTGTCGTCGCTGCCTACGGTCAGATTCGCCTGTCCGCTCTTGCCACGGTACACGGCACCTTCAGGAAGTTTACGGAGCTGTCCGCAGGTATAGACAGCTTCACCGAACTCGCCGGTATACCCGCCATCACCAGTCCCGCCCGTCGCTTCCGCTCGCGCTGTCGGCGCTTGCCGATTCCGTCCGGACTTCCCGGTTCATGCTCTTTCGGTGACTCGCGCAACCTGTCAAGCACAGGGCAATCGTCACGATGAGGACAGTTTCCGGCTGTATCAATAGCTTTTCTAAGACGGGCCATCTCGCGCGTATTGCGGGCCAGTTCTTTCTTTGTTTCACAAAATTCATCTTTTAGAGGTTTTACAATATTTTCCATCAAAATGCGGGTGGCATGTTCGGCGTTATCTATGCGCATGGCCTCTGCACCGGCCTCGGCCTTCATCGCTTCCGCTTTCGCTTTTCTCACAGTAGCCCGCAAGGAGCCAATGGTCGCCACCGTACCAACCAGGCCGCCGCCAAGGATAATGTTCATAAATTCGCTCAAGTCCATACCACCCGGTTTTATTATTGATTAATACCTATTTCTTTCAACCATTCCTGCACATCGAAGCTCGGACAGGCTTTCGCTGCCAGTTCGTTGTGTCCTATAATGCGTACATCAGGGAATTTCCGATGAAAATCCTTCACATACTTCTCCAGTGCCTTTTTCTGGCAGCCAGTGCGGGTGTCTTTCGGGGTCTTACCGTCTTTTTCCACGCCTCCGGCATACACGATGTGACGGCTTACACTGTTATATCCTTTGGCTCCGTTGGTCACTTCCCAAGGGTCCACCTGTGCATCCTCATTGTTTTCTACCAGACGTTCCACGCCTCCGTTCAGGTGGAACAGGTCGGTATAGCCAACCTGCTTCCATCCTCTTCCTCCCTGGCAACCGGAGAAGTATGCCATTTGCGGATGTCCGCCGATGATACCTCACGCCCCTCCGGGGTTGCCGTACAGTGTATTACCAGATATTTCAACTTTGCCATAATCATCATGCTTGATAGCCGCTCATCATTACCACTCCGGCATCCTCTTTCTTGGGCATGCAGATGAAGTAATGGCGGAAGTTAATCAGGTTACGCTGGTTCAACGGGTCATTCTTTGACTCGGAATAATACATCTTGGTAGAACCTGTTGCCTTGAAAACCCTCTGTTTGTAGAAGGCAAATGAACACGGAAATTCACCGGCTTCTGCCGTTGTACCCAATGCCTTCTTCACTCCGGCTGTAGTATAAAGCGGGTTGTTGCCATACTCGTAGATTTCAAAGCCGTAAAGGTTACCTACCTTGCCGCTGTTGCGGTCAATATTGTACTGTTCACGGAATGCCTGGCTGGTCAGCAGCAGGTCATTCACATGGTCGGGGCAAAGCACCAGTCTGCGGCCGTCTGACGGTACGCGCAGGTTGTCAAGGGCACGCTTCATTTCCACAAGGTCATTCACGGTAAGGCGCAGACGGTTTGTAGCCGGATCTTTCTCGCCGGTAGTCTTAAGCACCGGAGTAGTTTCCGTATTTTTGTTCGCACAAAGCGCATGGGCCGCCTTGGTAAACTTCGCATCATTGATACTGTTGGCATGTCCCTCTTTCACACGGGCGGTCTTGTCATAGCTGATGGCATAAAGCTCATCGTCTGTAATCGGCGTAGCCTTGGTCTGGAATTTGTCCAGCTTGATGGCAATATCCTTGTCTTCCAAAGCCTGCACATCAATCGGATAGGTTTTATTGTTTATCAAGACATCCGGATCTACACCAACTTCTACCAGGTGAATCACATCGTTATTCACGATACTGCTTTGGTCGGGGATTCCTGACAGCCAGGTTCCTTCCAGTCCGGCACGGAGCACCTTAACAAGTTCCCCTGTCCAGATTTCCGTATAAACCCCTTCACGGAGTATTGAAGTACTTTGCGGGGCCATTCCCATAAAGGCTGCCACCGCATTCATTCCCACAGCTCCGGCCACCGGAGAGAATCCCAATACCGAAGCACACACGACACCTGTCAGCGTATTGAACAGAAGTGCCGTCAAAAGCATTACAATTTTTCCCATTTTCTTCATTTTAAAGGTTTTCAAATTTCACAGGTCATGCCGTATTCAGCCTTGTACAGGCGCTTGTACTCCTCCGGGTTATGCTCGCGCATTTCAAGCAGCGCATCACTCGGGACATCGCTCAGTTTGGCATAGGTGGACGGCTGTGCCTGCTGCTTGCCGCCCTGATAGCTCAATACAGTGGAAATCTTCACCTGTGGTTGCATGGCATCAAGCACATTCTTCAGTTCATCGACACCAACCTTCTTGCCAAGTTCGATAAACTGTATCTTCTTGTCTTCTCCCAGACGCTTTTCCACCACTGCCTTTTCTACAAGACCAGTGATACGGGCCAAAGTCAGCTTCCCGTTTTCTTGCTTCAGGGAATCATTCTCTGCCTTGGCTGCTTTCAGTTCATTTAAGGCTTGATTAACATCAGCCTCCGTTGCCGTTTCCGGCAGCCCCAATTGAAGGGCCAAAAGTTTCAGTTCCATTTCTTCTGTTGTTTTTTGGTTATTGATTAGTGGCAAAGGACAATCACCATCCTTTCCCAATGTGATTTGTTTTCCATCCTTCATCAGTACGATGGCATCATCATTGAACCTACATCCACCAGTGATACCTCATACAGCTTGCTTTTGGTTATTGTCGGGCTGGTCTGCCCCTGCAGCAAATGTTCGGCTGGTCACTCAGTTCCAGAATGTCTATTCCGGCACTCACCATTCTCAGACTGCCGAATTCAAACTGTTTCTTGCATCTTTTACTGAGGTCGGTCGCTTCGTCAAACACCAGTTCCCCGGTTACTTCACCATCCTCTACCCGAGGTCCTTCACATAACCAATCACGTTTCCGCGTTGGTGCATGTACAGCAGTACCGGGTTTCGGCAATACTGCTCCACACTCATGCCCGATGTCAACACACGGCTTCCGTAGCTGTTCAGGCTGTCGTTTGAAATTCTTACACGTTTACTCATTTTCTCATGCCACGCCTTTATGCATTGGCGCTGCAATATTACAGAGCACTTACCGGGAAGCCAAAAAAGTGTGCAATGGTTGCACACTTCTATGAAACCGTTGCACATTATTTTGGCTGCAAGCTGATAAGCGGACAACTTTGCGAATAAATCGGGCAGGTGCAAGGGACTCCGAAGCCTGCCTTTAACCCTATATTCTTTATTATATGACAAAGGCAGAAATCGAAAAGAAAAAATCTCTTGCACGCTCACTGTTCCTTTCCGGCATGGAACAGACTGAAATTGCGGAGAAAGTGGACGTGTCACGCGTCACCATCTCAAAATGGTGCACGGCTGACGGATGGAAAGAGGCAAGGGCGGCAAAGAACGTCACCCGGCCGGAACTGGTGAACAAACTCCTGCTCACCATTGATACACTCATTACTCAAGTCAACGAATCGAACGACCCTGCACTTGTAGCTGGTCTCGGGGACAAACTGGCCAAACTTTCGGCGGTGATTGAAAAGTTAGACAAGAAGGCCAACGTAGTGGATGTCATTGAAGTGTTCATGGCATTCTCCAAATGGATTGAATACCGTTCAACCATCGACCCGGAAGTGACTCCGGAACTGGTCAGGGCAATCAACAAGTACCAGGATCTGTATATCACCGAACAGATGGCATAAAATAAAACGGCTATGGCAACAGCAGCGGAAAAGAAACAGGCATACGAACAGTGGAAGGAACACTGTAAAAGAGTGCAGTCCATCACGGATACGGCTTTGCTCGCGGGCGAGACACCGGCACAAAAGGACAGGCGTATTCTGCGTCTGCAGGGTAACTATGCCGCGTTCTGTGAATATTACTTCCCCCACTTTCTCACCTTGCGTGACAAAACCACCGGGGAAGTCATACGCACCATCCACAATGCACCGTTCCACAATGCGGCAGCGGCTAAAGTAAAAGGCACACCCAACCTGAAAGCGGTATTCATGTGGCCGCGTGGCCATGCCAAGTCCACACACATGGACATTTTTGTTCCACTGTGGCTGATGTTCCAGCCCAAACGTCTCATCAACTTCATGGTGGTGGTCGGCAAAAGTGAGGACGTCAGCCACACGTCTGCTGGGAGATATTCAGGCAGAACTGGAACATAACCAGCGCATCATTGCCGACTTCGGCAAGCAGCAGGGGAATGCCTCCTGGCAGGATGGGGAGTTCAAGGCGGCCAACGGGGTGAAATTCCTGGCTTGCGGACGCGGACAGTCTCCACGTGGTTTGCGAGACCGGGAAGCACGTCCGGACTACATCGTCATCGATGACTTGGATGACGACGAACTGTGCCGCAATGAGAAACGGGTGCATGACATTACAGACTGGGTGAAAGAAGCCCTTTTTGGTGCACTGGATGTGGGCCGGGGGCGTTTTATCATGGTCGGGAACCTCATTTCTAAAAACTCGGTGCTGGCCAATCTCACCAAGACAAAAGGGGTACATGTATCCGTCATCAAGGCAATAGACAAGAACGGAGAACCGGTATGGCGCGAAAAATGGACGAAAGAAGAGGCGCAGGAATACAGGGATTTCGTAGGCTACCGGGCATGGGAAAAGGAGATGATGCACAACCCCATCGTGGACGGAACTATTTTTCGGGCAGACTGGATTCGTTACAAGAAACTGCCCAGGCTATCCAAGTATGAAATGCTGGTCTGCTATACCGACCCCTCTTTCAAATCGACCACTTCCAACGACTACAAGGCTTGCCGCCTTTGGGGCAAGATTGGGAAGGAACTGCACCTTATAGACTGTTACGTCCGGCAGGATACCGTTTCAGGAATGGTACGGTGGCTTTACGACCTCTACGAGCGTACACGTGATACGGCAGCCGTCCAGTTCTTTATGGAAGCGAACTTCATGCAGGATGTCATTCTGGATGAGTTTGAGGCAGAAGGGAATCTGCGTGGATACCAACTGCCCATCATGCCGGACAAACGAAAGAAACCGGACAAGCTCCAGCGCATCGAAGCGGTGTCACCATTATGGGAACGCGGTTTCGTATTCTACAATGAGAAGTTGAAAGAATCGCCGGATATGCAGACCGGAATCGAACAGACCTTGGCACTGGAGCGTGGCAGCCGTATTCACGATGATGCACCGGATGCCGACGAGGGAGCCATCTGGATGCTGCAGCGCAATTCAAGGCAGGAGAGTTTTCAACCGGTGTTCGGTAAAAGGCCGACCGCCAAAAATATATGGTAACATGATACAGCTGATTAAAAGAATGATTTTTGCATGGCGCTATAAACGTGCCGTTGCCCGTGCTTGCAAGTACGCCAAGCTCTACGGAAGAAAGTACTACGTCCTGTATATGGGTGGCAAACTGAAAGTTGTCCCCAAAAGGAACATCTGTGAACTGATTCACCGCCACCGTTTCCGCAAGGGAACCACTATCCGGGATATAGAAAAAATGGCATTGTTCATCACTAAATGAAAGTAAAGTCATGTTCATTACAGAAGAAGATTACAAAGTTGTCATCGGCGACAACGCATTAAAGGTTATCTCGCAGGTAAGCCCGGAAAACCGTACCAATGCAGAAGCGGAAGCCCGGGAAGAAATTGCCGGTTATCTACGGCCGAAATACGACTGTACGGCCATTTTCTCTGCACAGGATGAACATCGGAACCGCCTCATTGTCATGTACACCTGCGACATTTCACTTTACCACATGAGTGCAGCCATGCCGCAAAAGATGGGAAGCGAGATACGCAAGGAACGGTATGAACGGGCCATCAAGTGGCTTGAAGGCGTACAGGCCGGAAAAATTGTCCCTGATTTGCCTTTGGCTGTCGGAGAAGATGGGCTTCCGTCCGGAAATTCATTTGTTTACAGCTGTCAGAAGCAGCTTCATCATAACTGGTAGGATTATGGATATTAAAGACTTTTTCAGCGGTATGTTTTCCAATAAACCGAAAAACGTACTGCAAACGCCATACGGCAATTTTAATCTGGCCAAGGGGAAAGACATCAAGCGGGTGCAGAAAATGGTCATCGACCTGCAACGCACCACCGATGCACTCACCCGGAAGGACATCAAGAACTGGCGCGATGCCTGGCAGTATGCCATCAATGTGGACAGTCCCAGCCGCCAGCGCCTGTACGACATCTACCGGGATGCGGAAATAGACCTTCACCTCTCCGGGTGTGTGGAGCAGCGCAGAGGTTTTGTCATGGCACGTTCTTTCAAAATCGTGGATATGAAAGGGGATGAGAACGAGGAAGCGGTTCACTTCTTTGACCAGTCCTGGTTCAAGCAGCTCATGCGCTATGCACTTGATTCAATCTACTGGGGACATTCGCTCATCGAATTGGGCGACCTTTGCACTGACGGCGACGGCTGCATCTGTTATTCGGATGTGAAGCTTATTCCGCGCAAACATGTCATTCCTGAGTATGGGCGTGTCATTACCGACCTCGGGCAGGACTGGACTACAGGTATAGACTACCGCCAGCCTCCTTTTTCCGACTGGCTCATTGAGGCAGGTAGGCCCGACGACCTCGGGCTGTATCTCAAGGCTGCTTCACAGACTATTCCCAAAAAGAACATGCTGGCCTTTTGGGACACCTTCGGGGAAATATTCGGAATGCCCATGCGTATAGCACGCACCACTTCGCGCGATCAGAAAGAGATTGACCGTCTCGACAAGATGTTGCGTGAAGCCGGAACCGCCCTCTCCATGGTGGCAGGAATGGAAACCGAAATCGAATTTGTGGAAAGCGGCAAGGGGGACGCATTCAATGTCTATGACAAGCGTATCGATCGGGCCAACTCCGAACTGTCAAAGCTTATCATCGGGCAGACGATGACCATCGAGGACGGAAGCAGCCTATCACAGTCGGAAACGCACCTTGAAGTGTTCCAGAACCTCGTGGAAAGCGACTGTGATATGCTTCGGGATATAGTGAACAACCAGCTCATTCCGCGCATGGTGCGCCACGGGTTCCCTGTTAAAGGGCTGCGCTTCGATTGGGACTACTCCATTGACTACACGCCCGAACAGCAGAAAGCTTACGAGGAAATGGTACTGCAACACTACAAGGTAAAGCCTCAGTACTTTGAGGAAAAATACGGTATCCCGTGCGAGGAGAAGGAACCGAAAGAAGAGCCGGACCCGACAGAACCGAAAAAAAAGAAAGACGGCAAACCGGCTGAAACGCTGTCCCGTTTTTTCGACTGAGCCCCGATGATTATTCGGGGCTGCACCAGCGGTATGCCCACCTGTTGGGCAAACAGAAACTATGCCTCTCCATGGAGGACGAGGCAAAACTCATGCGCGACAAGCTCACGGAACGCTTTGACCGCATGATGAAGGTGCTGTTCCGGCAAGAAGGGGCAAACCTTGAAATAGGTATCCTGGCATCCGAAGAAGCGCAGGATTTTATAGAAGCTCATTCTTCTGTCTTGAACGGTTCATTCCGAAAGGTGGAAATGTCCGAGACCATGCGCAAGCGGCTGGAGCGTTCCAACTATGTATTCTCCGGCTTGAAGACCTTCCATGAACTGAATGAAGCCTTTCCCTCCCTGTTGGATGAAAACGGCAATAGAAAGACGTTCGAACGCTTTTTGAATGATGTCCGGAAGATCGACGAAACATACAATTCAAACTATCTACGGGCTGAATTCACCTTTGTACAGGCTTCGGCTGAAATGGCAGCCAAATGGGAACGGTTCATGCAGGACGGCGACCGCTATTATCTACAGTACCGCACGGCCGGGGATGCAAAGGTACGTCCCACCCATGCAGAAATGGCCGGCATCACACTCCCGGCTTCAGACCCGTTCTGGCAGAATTCTATCCTCCTAACGGATGGGGCTGCCGCTGTTCCGTGGTCCAGGTACGCAAATCCAAGTATCCGCCTACAGACCACGAAGAGGCCATGGCAAGGGGGAAATCAGCTTTGGAAGTTGACAAAAAGGGAATGTTCCGGTTCAATGCAGGCATGGAACAAAAGACGATGCCCGACTATAATCCATACACCATCAAGCGCTGTAAGGATTGCGATATGAACAACGGAAATATGAAACTGGTCTTCGTTCCGGAAAATGAATTGTGCGCCGCATGCAACTGGTAAGAACATTGGCCAATGCAGATGCCAAACAGATAAAGAAGCAAGCCAAGCCATTGCAGGGAACAGTTATCACGAATAATGAATTCCCATTCCCGGTAAACATATCAAAACGCACGCTTCAAGAATGGACCAACCAGCCATACAAGTTCTACCATGAAAAGAACCTCATGCTTCTGGATATAAAGAATGTATTTGCCAAAGCCAAATACCTGGGAACAGCAGATAACCACAAAGGTATTCCACACCTCATACAATCGCACATTTTCGAGATAGAAGTAAGAGGTGAAAAAGCACTGATAATAGTTCGGGAATACGACTGGCACGAATACACGCTGCACAGTCTTTCAGAAGGAGGTGAATTATACAAACATATAAAAAAGAAAGAATAGCGAAAGACGCAAGCTCCGGGAACTACAATCCCGTTCTGAACATCTAACGCTATTCCTCACTGCAAATATACAAAACAATTTTTAAAAACAACCCGTTATGAACAAAATTATCGAATTTCTCAAACAAAGCAACCGCTACAAACACCTTATTGGCGGTTTGTTGGTAGGCATTTTGGCCTTCACCCCGTGGACAGCGCTCTATGCTGCAGCTGTCGCAGCCTCCTGTCTGGAACTGAAAGACAAACTGAAAGGCGGACTTTGGGACTGGATAGACTGGTCTCTTACCGTCATAGGCGGCATATTGTCGGCCCTATTTTGGTGGATAGTGTAATGCTTTAGCTCATTTTGCCTGTTAAATCAGTAACTTTGTACCCGGTGGAGCTTCCCGATAGTCCGTGTGGTCTATCGCGGGTACAACAATGCGAACGCGAATGGCGGTGTGTCGAATGCGAATGCGAATAACGATGCTTCGAATACGAATGCGAATATCGGCTCGCGTCTGGAAATCTAATTAATCGGCGTACAGCACCGGGGACGTGTCCCCGAAGCGGTGCCGAGGGAAGCAAGCCACAGCAACAGCACCCATTAGGGTGGAAAGCTGAAAAATCACGCGTCGGGTGGAGTTTGGTAGGCTGTTATCAGTCGAAGAAGTCAGATCCGGGGAAAGGAAGGCCCTTATCTTTCATGTTTATTAACCAATAGCTTATGCGCAGGGAAGGATATATTATCGAGGAAATCATCGAATACTCCAATATGTCGGAGGCATTCGATTCGGTACTTCGCGGAACCGGTCGTAAGAGTCAAGGCAGGGACGATTCCTGCTTGCCCATAGGGAGAAGATTATCGCCGAACTGACGGCTTCCATTGCGGACGGTTCATTCCGGCTGGGCGGCTACCATGAGAGGGAAATTGAAGAATACGGTAAAAAACGTATTTTGCAGATCCTGTCCATGAAAGACCGCATCGCTGTGTTTGCCATCATGAATGTGGTGGACCGCCACCTGCAAAAACGTTATATCCGGACAACCGGTGCAAGCATCAAAAGGCGCGGTACTCATGATCTGATGAACTGCATACGTACCGATTTGCAAAAAGACCCGGAAGGCACACTTTACGCATACAAGTTTGACATCCGTAGGTTTTACGACAATGCGCGGCAGGACTTTGTTATGTGGTGCTTCCGGAGGGTGTTCAAGGACGAAAGGCTGTTGGTGCTACTGGAGCGGTTTGTTAAGCTGCTGCCGGAAGGTATAAGCTTCGGACTGCGCAGTTCACAAGGGGCAGGAAATCTGCTTCTGTCTGTATTTTTAGACCACTATCTGAAGGATAAGTACGGGGTTCGTTATTACTATGCTATTGCGATGACGGACTGGTACTCGGTAAAACGAAAGCGGAATTGTGGAAGATTCGTGATGTTATTCACAGGCAAATGGGAAAAATAGACTTGGAAATAAAGCCGAATGAACGGGTATTCCCTGTAGAAGAAGGCATTGATTTCCTTGGCTATGTTATCCGTCCCGACTATGTAAGATTGCGGAAACGTATCAAGCAGAAGTTTGCCCGGAAGATGCACGAGGTAAAATCGAGAAAAAGACGGCGAGAACTGATTGCCAGTTTCTACGGCATGACGAAGCACGCCGACTGTAATAAGTTGTTTAAAAAATTAACAGGCAAAGAAATGAGAAGTTTTAAAGACTTGAATGTCGCTTACAAGCCGGAGGACGGCAAGAAGCGATTTCCCGGTGTGGTGGTAAGCATCCGGGAACTGGTAAACTTACCGATTGTAGTGAAGGACTTTGAGACCGGTATCAAGACCGAGCAGGGAGAAGACCGCTGTATTGTGGCCATCGAAGTGAACGGCGAAGCAAAGAAGTTCTTCACCAACAGCGAGGAAATGAAGAATATTCTCGCACAAGTAAAGGAAATGCCGGATGGTTTCCCGTTTGAAACGACCATCAAGACAGAGACATTCGGCAAAGGTAGAACCAAATACGTGTTTACATGAGAAGAGTTGAAGGAAGTGCCGGTGTATCGCTGATGGAATGCACGAACCCGGTTAAAGACAAATGGCGCATCCGCTGGGATGTGCAGGAAAAAGAGAACGGCTCTGCCTCCTACATGGAAGAGGAGTTCGGACACAAGCCTACTGATGAGGAAATCCGCACATTGGTTATGTCATGGTATAACAGCCAGACTGATGCAGCTATCCTATCCGGATTCGCCTATAATGGCGCCCCTGTATGGCTTTCTACGGAGAACCAATACAACTATAAGGCAGCATACGATTTGGCCGTTCAGACGGGCGGAGAGACCCTTCCGGTTACATTCAAATTCGGTTCGGATGAACAGCCCGAATACCATACCTTTGAAAAGTTGGATAATCTGAAGGACTTCTACATTCAAGCGGTCAGACACATCCAAAACACACTGGCTGAAGGATGGAAAAGGAAAGATGTATTCAACTTGGATTTATATCGGATTGAATGATTGACAATCCCTTCGGGGGAAGGATAAAAAAAAGCCCCCGGCCTGTTAAATAGTCGTCTCACTTACCATTTAAACATAAAGCACCTCTTACCGGCACGACCGGGGGCAGATACCCTCGTTCGCCAGTAAGAGGCTTTTTTATGTAAGCGCTATTCTGCGCAATGATAAGTGAGACAATGCAAATGTACGAAATTTAACTGGATATGAAAGTAATTGAGATACTAAAATTGAACAGAGAGCTTTTAAAAACGTGCCATTACATGGGCATACGACCCGATGACGTGCAATATATAGAACTATATAATGAATATAACAAGTTGCAGACCAATGGTGAAAAAGTGTCTTATATCGTAGCTACGCTTTCCCTACGATATGGCATCAGTGAGCGAAAGGTGTATGACCTGATCAAGCGTTTTAAAACCGACTGCAATTTGTGTGCAGTGTAATCAGGACTTCCTCCCACTAAAGGCAAACTCCCCTACCCTACCTTTGTATCGCAATAAATAACATTCATATCATGGACAAGTATTATCAAATCTTAGGCAAGGTGCTTTCGTCCGGAAAGATGCAAAGCAATAAAAAAGGGAATATCCGCTACCTACTGAATGAACAGCTGACGCTGCTCCCTGCCGACTTCTTGATATATTCGAGGGGCATACCATAGCGCGGAAGAAGTTAAAAAACGAGTTACAACTGTTTATGAGGGGCGAACGAAACGTGGAAAAATACAGGGAGGCCGGAATCAACTGGTGGGACTACTGCGGCTCTATCCTTGTGAACAGCTACCCAACCTATTTTGAAAAACTGCCGCCACTCATCGAACGCATAAACAGGGAAAAAAGGAACAGCAAAAACTATATATTGTTTCTCGGATCTACAGGAACAGAAAGCAACCAGGCTCCATGCCTTAGTCTTGTTCAGTTCCAGATAGAGCAAGGAGAACTGGTCATGACCGCCTATCAGCGAAGCAGCGATGCGAATTTAGGACTGCCGGCAGATATTTATCATTTGTATCTAATATCAAGACAGATTGAGTTGCCACTAAAATCCATCACCCTGAATCTGGGGAATGTGCATATTTACGAAAACAACATCGACAAAACAGAACAGCTGCTTGCCGGCAATGAAAATGTAAAATTTGAATTGAACGTATGAGAAAGATGTATCTGTCAGCCCCTCTCCCATTTGTCGGGCAAAAGCGTATGTTAGCCAAGGAATTCATGAAAGTGCTGGAGCAATATCCGGATGGAACATTGTTTGTTGACCTGTTCGGTGGCTCCGGATTGTTGTCTCACATTACCAAATCCCTCAAGCCCCACTCTACTGTTATCTATAATGACTTTGATAACTACCGCTTCCGCATGAAGCACATTCCGCAAACGAATCAGCTGCTTGCTGACATTCGCGAAATGGTAGGGAATTCCGTACCACGTCATAAAATCATTAAAGGAGAACTGCGTGAACGAATATTCAGCCGCATCGAGCAGGAAGAGAATAGCACCGGATATGTGGATTTCATTACCCTCTCCTCCTCTATCTTGTTTTCCATGAAATACAAACTGTCTGTTCAGGATATGCGGAAGGAAGCTTTATACAACAATATACGCAAGACCGGCTACCCGGAATGTACGGACTATCTCGAAGGCTGGAAATCGTATCTTGCGATTACAAGGAAGTATTCAACCGGTATAAAGATATTCCTGGAGTAGTATTTCTTGTTGATCCGCCCTATCTGTCCACTGACGTAGGGACCTATAACATGTACTGGAATATGGCAGACTATCTGGATGTGCTGAATGTACTGAAGGGGCATTCATACGTATATTTCACATCCAACAAATCTTCAATTCTGGAGCTGTGCGAATGGATAGGTAAAAATAGGGATTTAGGTAATCCTTTTGAAAACTGCACAAAGGTGGAATTCAATGCTCACATGAATTACAACTCTTCTTACACAGATATGATGCTTTACAAGAAAGAGGCTGCCTGATTGCGTTTACTTTGCCTGTATTGAACAAAAAAGCCGCAGACGGTAATTTGTACGTCCGCGGCTTTTTCTGTCTAATAAAGACGGCTATTGCAGCCGCTTGATGGCCACACACTGATATACCTCGATACTTTCCACAATATCCTCATGGTTGTGATTGGTATCACTCTCCACCAGATCCAGCTCCAAAAAGGTCTCCCCGCTCAATCCGGCAAGCTGTGCATGAAGCAGTCCGGACAGGTCAAACACCTTCAGCGCATCCTCCTGCAGCTCGCTGCCCTCAGCACTCGAACCTTCCCAGTCCGTCACGATGTGCAGTTTAATCAAAGGTTCTGCCGGTATTCCACACCGGGAACAATCGCATTCCACTGTATAGGGCAGAATTCCACAAAGACAGCCGGACGCTCCCAGTTTTCTTCCTGTTCGATGAATTCCACATTATGGTTCCACAAGTCTATGTGCTTGATAAGTCAATGGCCTTCAGCTCCCGGCAAAGCATCCGGTAAAGTTCTTTTCTCATTTTCTTATGATATTATATTCAATGGTAAAATACTCTGTTAGGTTCTCTTCTACAATCTCACGGACGGCTTTTTCCACTTCAGGCGATGTGCCGAGGAAACGGCGTCGGGGAATCCTGATGGTGCTTCCTGCTTTCTTTAAAGCCATGAACATCCAAAAATCGGCTTCTGTATCAAGCCGGACATTTCGTTTGTCTTTTCGAAGTTTGCCGTCTTTTCTTCTACCGAACGCTCCGGTTGCCTCATAATACTTATGCCAGAAGAAACGCTTCATCCGCTTGGTCACCACTATTTCACCGCCATCATTATGAATGGCCGCATAGGGCAGAGAGGTAAAGAAGGTAATGCTGTTTTCCGTTGTCCGACTTCCGATACTTTTCCGAAGCGCCCCGGTATCTGTTAGTATGGCTCTACCTTCATTCCGGATGGGGCTTTTCCGTCGCTGCCATTTCTCACTGAAAAAAGCCTGCCGTTCAAAGTTCTTGTCAAACTCATCACTCATTTCCACCTGAATGTCTTTCAGTATCCGGGCCACTACTTTTTTTACGTTTTCATTCATTCCCAGTCAAAGTTAAATTTCAATTGTACCGTATCGTCCGGCAAATCATTTTTAGGGTCTGCGGACGCTTTAAGCATATTGTAGAATGTACGCTCACTAATAGCATACACAGGATATATGTACCGCCGCCATATTTCACGGTTCGGTACACCGTGACTGGCATAATGGTCATATATCCTGTTTACTTCTACTACACGCTTCTGATAACTGACTCCGTGCCGCTTTCCCATATAGGTTTAATCGTTCATAGACGGTTCTACTTTAGGTTTATAGGGACGGATGTCAAGCGTCATTTTTGCGCTTACCGTTACCCGGCCACTTCCTTCACACTGTCTGCAGACTTCCTCAACGGTTTCGCTTCGCTTCTTTCCAAAGATCCGAGAGGGATATTCTACAACTTTCTTTACTTTACCTGTACCGTAGCAAGCACGGCACAGGGCTACTTTCGGAGATTTCTCCACTTCTTGTATCATAGTTCTATTATTTATGATTCTGTCATTCCCAGAGGATAGGTTTCCACATTCCGTTTTCGTTTTTGATTTCAGCACGGATAAACTGTTTGCTCACTTCCGGCTGGTAGCTTCCTCAATGATACGCACACCTTCAATGAAACGGTCATCTCCGGTTTCCATGGCCACTTTGCGAAGCTGCACGATGCGTGAAGCCTTCAGCGTTCCCTTGGCATCACGGGCCAACAGACGAAGCACCATGCTCACCAGTGCCTTGGTCTTTTCATCTTTGGCCAGACCTTCGATGTATTCCTTCACAATGGCTATACCGTCTTCCACCGTGTCACGGTAACCGTCGGTCACATACACACCCAGCGTGATTCGTTTGTCGCCTTCACTGTTAGTAAAGGTATGGCTGCGCTGGTCATCCTTCACCTTGGTCTTGAAAAGGTCTGCCTTCATTTCCAGAATGGTTTTGAAGTTGTCCATCACAGTCTGCTTGCTTGCCTTGATCTGCTCACTGATGCCCAGCAGTACCGGAATGGAGTTTGCTATCTCCTCATCCACCATCTGTTTGTACATTTCGCGGTCATTCTTGGCTTTTTCCTCTGCCGCTTTCTTTGCTTTTTCTCTCTGGAAGGCTTCAAATTCCGCCTTTTCCTCTGCCGTCATTACCACGGTCGTTTGTTTCATTTCTTCCATGATTCTTGTTTTTTGGGGTTATTGGTTTTCATAATCCTGCATTTCAGGTTCGTCTTCCATCAGCATAGCCTCTCCGTTGGCGTATGCCCAGTCAGCCAGTTCACTATAAAACTCGGCTGCATCTTGCTTCTCCATATCAGAGGCAAGCAGGTTGATTTCCTTTTTCAGATTCTCTAAAATCTTTGTGTTTCTATTTTCCATATCCTATCAGTTTGCCGGAGCATCAGGGTCAATCTGAATGAGTGATACCATGCTCACGGGGTTAATCGTTTGCTTTTCTTTCCTGGGCTTCAAGCCGCCTTTCCGTTGTATGGACCGAAGCTTTACCGCCAGTTCATCCAGTTCGTCCACCGTAATCTGTCTGAACGCTTTGCCGACTATTCGGGGATTACTGCAGAAGTCATTGATTCGTGCCCAGTCGGATGTATCTATGCCCAGCTTCTGCATCAGGTTCAGACAGAGACTCCGTTTCCGCCGCAGCTCCTCACGCAGCTTCTGTCGCCATTCGTCTTGTCCGCTCAGCTTCTCCAGAGCCGTACAGCAGGCTTCATACTCCTTGGCTGTCATTTCCTTCAGACTGTCCGTCCGGTTCCACGTGTACTGCAGCACAATGCTTTTCTTGAATTCTTCCCGGTCTCCTGTACAGGGAAGCTTGTTGAACAATGTGTAGAACCGGGCGAAATTGGTTACTTCCTGTGCCATGTCATTTACCATTAAGAATCATTTCACATTCCGTTGATTTGGTACTGACACGATAAATTATCTTATCCGGCTTCACTGATTTACCTTTGTATTCAGCCTCAATTTGCTTAGCAAATATCTTTTTGAACTCATCACCCATTTTAGAAAGTATTTCTTTATTGTACTCCCCGCAAAAACCTATGCGTGAGGATTGGATTTCACGAATTGTTCCTCTATATACCGTAGCGGTCAACTTCATCACCACAACACCGGTTTCCATTTTTATTTTTCCCATATCGACTAATTTTATTCAAACAACACTTTAATGCCACACGAACTGGCCACGTCAAGTTCCAGTTTGGCTCCCTTGCTCAGTTCCCAGTCCTTCAGCATATAGATATAGTCACAAGCCAGCAACAGGGCAATGTCGGCCCGCATGTGGGCTCTCCAATGAGCTTCATCCGGCAATCCGTTCCTGAAAGGGTTTACAGGGTCATAGCCTTGTGCCTTCAGTTCCTCCTCGGCACGGCTGAAGGCTTCCTTGCGCTCATCCATGTCATAATGCGCGATAGCTCCGCTGATGTACACCTTCCCGGCACCGGTCGCCTCACCGCGCTGATAAGCCTTGTGCCGTTCCCACCGTTCCGGAACGACCACACTGTAGTTGCACGATTGGCAGCAGCAGCCTTCTTCTTTCACCGGGAACGGATTGTATCCGTAGCCTCATACTCTTTGCCGCAGATGCAGCACACTTTCTTTTCTTCTTTCTTTTCCATCACTTCAAATCTTTAATGTTTATTTGGCAGGACGGATGCCATACCTGGATATTCCGGGCAAACATCACATCCCTGGTTTCTATCACTACGTGTCCCTTTGTCTTGGCCCTGCGCAGACGGAGGTCGCTTTGTATGTTACGCTCTACAATCGTCCACCACGGCCTCCGCCTCCTGTCCTTTCAGGAGTATCTGGTACAGCTTATTCTCCCATTCCATCATTCAAATAATCCTCCATATTATCGTCCTTCAATGTTTTGGCAGCACCTTCTTCCCAAATCACATAGGGTTCACCGGGCTTTTCCATAAAACGGCTCTTACACCAGCCTTGAAGCAGCTCACCATGATTTTCACATCGGCATCATATTCCACCTTGCGGGCGCTTCTGCCTGCCGGATGGGATCCTTCTGCATGGCTGATGAAGATAAACAGTTTCTTGGGGTGGCGCTCCTTAAACTCCTTGTAGGTCTTGTAGTTCAAACCGCTATACTGGAAACTGTCGATAATTACGATTCCGGGACTGCCACGGCGCTGCAGGCGTTCCTCCAACTGGTCCATCGACTCGCGGTCAAGGATAACCAAACGCTTGCGCACTTCGTCCATCTTATGTCGTTTCAGACTCATCTGGAACGAAAGGCCGGTGCTTTCCTCAAGGCTGTCATAGATCACGCGTCCAAAGCCGCACAGGTACTTGGCCAGCTGCATCACAAAACTGCTCTTTCCGTTCCCGCTGGCACCCCAGATAATCCACACGCCGCTTTTGGCAGGGTTACCTATCGAGGCTTGCCAATCCCCGGTAAATTCATACCGGGGTATTTTCATGTTCAGCACCTCACCGGGGCTGTAGGCTCTTTTCAGTTTCATGCTTGCATCCTCCTTAATTTTTCGATTTCGGTATATACGCGCCGCAAGCCGCCTCCGGTACTGTGAACGATCTTGGCAATGTCGGCACCGTCTGGGGCATTGATTTTGGCTACAATGGCAGCCTGTGCCTTCAGAAACTTTTCGCGTTCCTGCGCATCGTCTGGGGTCACCTTGCTGTAGGAGTCACCGTAGCGACTCAACATTTCGGTATAACCCACCTTCTTGCCTTCGATGGCGCGGTTGATCTTTTCCTTCAGCCATCTGCACCCATCATATACCACGCACAGCAGCGCTCGGTGGCGTTCCACAGGGCCTTCAGTTCAAGGAAGGCTTCATACTGCAGGTCGCCGGCTTCGTCCAGAATAACCAGGGGCGTATCTATCGTGCGGAGGTAGGCTACCAAGTCCTCATACACGTCGCTGTAGCGTCCGTTGCTGGTCACGCCGAATTCCTTGGCAATGTAGCGTATCAGCTTCAACTTGGTCTTCACCTGGCTGCAGTCCACATATACGGCGTGCTTGTGCTGCTTCACGTAAGCTTTCGCTGTAAAGGTCTTGCCGATATTGGGCATATCGCACAGGATGGCGCTCAGCCGCTTCCCTGGCACACTTCCAGCTGCTTGCTCACAAACACATAGGTCGGGGTCTGTGCTGCCTGCCAGGGCATTTCCGTACGCAGTTGCACGCCCAGTCTTCGGGCTATGCCTACCCAGTTGGCATCACTGACCTGCTTTTCATAATTGCCCCGCTTGATGGTATTGTACACACTGGGGGCTATGCCCAGTGCCGTGGCATGACGGTTGTCACTGGGGTAATTCTCACGGTCGGCGGCTATCGCTGCCACAATACGCTGCTTTACTTCATTTGTTATTTCCATTTGAATGCTGTTTTAAATTCGTTCTAACGTCGTTAATTATATCTTGGCTACTGCATCATGCTCGAAGGCACTGATGTCCATATAGGCTGAGTAATCTTCTTCCTCGGCTTGGGTAGGAAGGGGAACGGCTTCCGCCTGTACCTCTGTTATCAGCTTTGCTTCCTCTTTGGCAAGGATGCCCACACGCTTGATCTTGCGTCCTTCATCATCTTGTCGAATTGGGCTACATACTTGGACTGTTCGGTATAGGCTGCCTTGTCGTACTCGGTCTGCTCGGCTGTATTCTCATTGTAACGGGCTACGGGCTTGCAGGTGGCGATATATCGTCCGTTCTGGTAGATATATACCTCGTTGATGGTTCCGTCGGCATCGGGCAGATAATAGGCATCTACTTGTAGTTTCTCGGCTCCAGCTTTTCGATGATTTCCGGGCTGGGCAGTCCGTATTGGTTGTACATCACCGTGCAGTAGGTGTTCTGCCGGATGGTTGTTTCGGTATGCTGCCCGATGAACCGGTAAAGAACGGCCTTGTCCCAAGGCGCAAGGTTCGGGTTCTGGTGGGCGCAAAGCACATCCCATCGGCTCATGCAGGATAGCGTTTCTGGTTGGGGTGAGGCTGCGCGTTGAAGGTCTGGATGGCGCGTATATCATCGGCTACCAGTTCTTCATAGCTATAGGTCTTCACCTTGTAGGTGTTGTTCTTTTCGTCATACACCTTTTCTTCCTTCGGGCGGTTGGCTCCAGCTTGGCATACCATCGGCCGATACCTACCTGCGTGCGTTTCTCCACACCGTATTTCTTTTCGCGGTTCTTGTGCTCGGCACGTTTTTCACGAGAGTTCCCGGGGTTACACCAGCGGATCAAGGGGAAAACGGTACCGGCTTGCATCAAGCCGTCGGCAAAGTCACTTACCAGGTGGTGTTCCACTTCCAGCTCGGCGGGGATATACATGCCGTTCCGGTCCAGGGTCTGGAACATGTTTCGCATGCAGTCCAAAAACAACTCGGTAGTCTTGTACCGGTTGTAGGCATATCCCACCACAGCACCGCTCACCACATCGTAGGCATAATAGGCTTTCACTCGGTTGCCATCCTTCATTGGGCGCGGCAGGTCGCGGTCGTCAAGAGAAACCTTACTCAAGGAATATTCACCGATGCTGCGCAGATGATAAGGACGGTAGGCATTGTTGAAATCCCATTGGCTCATGTGCAGCTTACCGCGAAGGGCCTTGTTCTTGGGGTTGTTCAGGTAGTTGGCTACTGTGGCCGGGCTCAATACCAGCGGATTTCCATCCTTGTCGGTAAAGTCTGCCGGATTCAACACCTCGCCGGTTTCGGGGTCATATAGCTCCAGTTCTCCTTGTACAAATAGATTGTACTGCTCCCACACAGTGGTATTGAAAGGCTGCTCCGGTTGGGCATCGATGCTCAGCAGCAGGCGTTCAATGTCGTAGGTCACCTTCCTTCGGTTCTGGTTCATGAACTTGCGGCTGATAAGGCTTTCGTAGCCGTTGGCCTTGAAGTCATTCACACGCTTCTTGAAGCGGTTGGAACTCACAGGCAAGGTATGTCCGAACTCTGCTTGGTAGTAACTGATGGCTCCTGCCAGTTCGCCCCAGTTCACCGGCCCGGCCTTCATGGCCTTTCGCATAAACGTGGCATCCTCCATGGCACGCATCACTGCCTCAATTACCGAAGCGTTTACCGTATATTCTTGGATGTGTTCCGGTGGCAGTGTATCTCCGTTGTCAAAACGGAACCGGGTGTAAAAATCCCGGGCTTTCGCATCGATGTGGTAATGGCTACCGAGCCAGTTTCTTATTACGTCTTCTTTCATATCTCCGTATTTTAGTTTTATCCTTTCCTGAAACCGTAGGGGCATGGTGGCTATTTCTACCAGTGCATAACTTCCAAGCCCCTTGCCGGGTCGCACTACGTTGATTTCTTTCTTGGCCGCTAATTTCTTGTAATTGGGTACCGACAGGATGGGAGCAAGTTCTTCTTCGGAAAGAGTGGAAGGATGAACGCCTTTCAGCGTGCGGCTTCTGCTGTAGTCAGCCTTCCCGTTCACCATCACCGGTCGGTCGTCGTAGGTCAGGTCATTGTAGGATATGCACAATATCTTTCCATAATACTCCATTTCATTTCTGTTTATAAGGCGGCTGCCATCTGTTGGGTCTCGTGCTGCAGCTGCATGAAGTCTGATACAAACTCACATTGGTAGGTTTCGGTCCGTTTTCCGTCCACGTACACGTCCACATCGTTGGTCTTCCGGTGGACTACCAGTTTTACACGGGGACCGAAGGTGCAGGTCATGGTTTTCTCGCACTCTTCAAAGGTGGTTTCGCAGTTCGGGATGAAGTTCCCGTCAGTCAGTTTGCCGCCTCGCTTCAGGGCAAGAGTGCGTATCCGGCGCGCCTGATCGCTGTCACGGACAAAATTCAGTGCTTGCCACACAGCCTGACGGCTGCACTTAAAGGTCTTCATCAGGAAGGTCTTTGTCTCGTTATCTGTCAAAATCTGCTTTCTCATACATCAATTCCTTTAATTATTATTATCTTTACCGCTGTTTATTAACGGTAACACCATGTTCTTACTTGAAATTTCCATTATAATAGACCCTCATCGCACAGAGGGCAAGATAACCGACAGCATTTGCAATGACATTGCGCAGAAAATAATCGATGTCCTGCTTCCGCTCGGCTTCGAGTGCAAGCGGAATACTCACTGGTATCACCCTGATGAGGAATGTGAGATGCGGGGAATCTATTTTCAGGCACTTGGCATTCAAGCAGGTATAGTAGTTGACGAATTTCGGCAATTACCTCCGCTGGTTCAGATAGCACAGGCACTATCCTCTCTTTACGATAAGCCCGGGGACCTTTCTTGTTCTTCGCGCATATTACGGGCTGAACCATTCTCTCCGAACAGAAGAGGATAGCCGCTCTCGCTTCTTGGCTCATATATTTCAAAGGAATGCTATCCACTAAGACAAGACGTTCGCCCTTCCCATTGTTTGAAGCCCCAAATCTAAGAGTCCCTGCTGCAAGTTTCTTGTACATAGGAGTACCTATGATACTTTTCAGATTCTTTATACTGATAGACCGTTCGTAATCGTTTAAAATATATCCTTTCATATCGCTTGCTTTTTAGTCGTTATTTATAATTCCTCAATAGCTTTCCGCTTGATGTCATCCGAATCATCCGGAAGTATCTCGTAAAGGCGTGTTCCCTTTTTCAGTTCCTCAATCAGCACCTGCATGGCTTCTTCGCACGCACAGCTCACATTCTCTATCACCCGGTAGGCATCCGAGTTACTGATCGCATCCTCTGTCATGAACTGTCCGGCCAAATCCATAGCCTGGTCGGCAATGTTCTGTGTATGGGCCGCACTGCTTATCATCGTGCGAAGCTTCTGCTTGAACTGGCGTTCAGCCCTTCCTTGGTTGAATTTCTTTGCCATAATCTAAATTTTAGAGGTTAATATCGTGGGGAGCGGGGAATCGAACCCCGACGGCTTTCTACGCTTTCTCATTTTCGATTTACCAACTCTCCGGCCGTGCCTGCCGCCCCTGCCCGTCTTTCCGGGCTGCCAGTTATCCGGCAATCTATTTGCCCTCTTTTTTCTTCAGCTCTACCTGTCGAATAGCGCCCAATACCGTATTCTCCAGACACAGACAAGTCATATAAACTTCATCCCCGAATCGCACCTGCGGGTCGGGTGCAGCTGATTTCATTTCACTGGTTATATCAACCAAAGCATTTATAAGGCTATCCAGCGTTTCCGGCTTCACCTTCATAATCAATTCTTCTTTCATTAACTTTAATCCTTAAAATTCGCTAATCACACGCCTTTTTTGTATATTTGGCGCGCTGTTTACATCTTAAACACGCTGCAAATATATAGAATTATTTCAATACACCAAACTAAATATGGAAGAAAATCAATATAAAGGTATGAATTTTATAGAAAGACTTCAATATTTCATGGAGAAAAAGGGCATAAATGACAATCAAATGACTGTCAATGCCGGTCTTTCTGTTGGACTTATCGGGAAAGCAAAGGTGTCTGGCAAAGGTATGAGCTCAATGAATATTGAAAAAATTCTATTAGCCTATCCAGAATTATCTGCCGATTGGTTACTTACTGGTGCAGGTAGCATGTTGAAAGATGATTTGAACGGCATTCAAACAGCAGACGAAGCCAATCCTTCGACTCTGCCTACAACATCTATGAACCCATCTATCGGCACACCATACTACGATGTTGACTTTATTGGGGGATTCGATGAGGTGTTCAACTCTCAGGTAAACATACCCACCACCAACATCGTAATAAGGGGATTCGAAAAAGCCAGCCTCTGGTGCAATGTTACCGGGCACTCCATGGAGCCCAAAATAAACCATGGCGACATCATCGCCCTGCGACAGTGCACACTCAACGACATCCAGTATGGAGAAATCTATGCAGTGGTACTGGACACTATCCGTACCATTAAAATCCTGCGCAGTCGCCGGATCCGGACAAACTGCGGTTCATCCCTATCAATACAGAGGACTACGATGAGCAGGAATTCGACAAATCACGCATCATGAATGTCTTTGAAGTCATTGGAAGCATCAGCAAGTTCTTCTAATGAGGAAGCACATGCGTCATATCACCCAACAGGCACAATAAGACGCACGCACACACTTTTCAAGGCATTTACAGAGTATCAGGACGCAAAACAGCTGTAAATCAAAGGTTTCGCGCTATATATATAATGTGTATCGATAAAATAAGTGTCGTTTTTCCTATCTGAAAACAGCGAAAAACGGCACTTATTTACTTTTGCTACATTCTTTCCTATTTCGGGCGAACCCTACAAAATCCGAAAAAGTAACCCTAAAAGTAACCCTAAACTCATTAAAGTAGTAACCCTAAACAGAAACCGTAATAGTAACCCTAAACTCTAAATTACCACCCGTAAGGGCATAAAAAAGGGAGAGCCATAAGCTCCCCAATCAGCATTCAAAGAAATAACGCCTACAAGCCTTTCTAACGGCGTTATTATGTCGTTCTAACCATTGCCCTTACTACCGCCCGAAATGAGCGTAGATTGCTTAATTATAGCCTTTTTCGTGCATATTGTGCCATTACCAGACAGCCCGGCATGAAGCAGGTAGTTCTTGGTTGCTCCCACCTGATCTGCCGTCAGAACCGTATAAACAGCCGATATACTGCTGAAATACCAGTCTTTCTGCTTCGTTCCATCTATTTTATGCAGCAAATGCACATGAATCACTTTTGCCATATTCGTTTCTATTATGCTGCAAATATACCAAATAATGCTTATTTGGAATAATTTCAAGTCATCATATTTGAAAATAGGCACAAAAAAACGGCCACACAGCCGTTCACACCATCACATAACAAAATCCATCAACCCAGCCATAAAACGGCCACACAGCCGAAAACAAAGCCTTTCCAGGCCGTTTTAGCCCCATCTGCAAGCCCAATGTAAAGCAATCGCCCGGAGATCCGAAGAAAAGCTCCTCAAACGTAAAGCAGATGTAAGCCCATGTAAAGGAAAAAACCGCTTCGAAATATTCAGCCCATTTTCCAGACCACACCTAAACCCTTTGGTTCTCAAAGCCTTTCGCCCATTTTCCCCGATCATTGAAAAAAACCGCTTCGTTCTATGCCCCATACCTCCTCAGATAATGTCAAATCCAATTCTCCAACAAAAATACCATTCTTACCCGTATGCAATACCGGAATACTTTTGCCCTCGGCATTCAGGAAAAAAGCAGGCTTCTCCATAAAGGTATGAGAATGCCCACCCAAAATGACGTCAATGCCTTTGGTTTCCGCCGCCAGTTTCTCGTCGCAAACCCCATTCTTAATACGAAAACCGAGGTGGGAAAGACAAACAACGACATCACACCCCTCTTTTGTCCGTAAACGATCGGCAATTTCCTGTGCCACAGCAATCGGGTCATTGTACACAATACCTTCACATTTATCAGCCTGTACCAACCCCTCCATTTTAGGGCTCAAACCAAACACACCGATTTTCATTCCATTGCGATTCAGCACAACATAAGGTTTCACCAGACCCTCAAGGACAGTCCCGGTAACATCATAATTGGCACACACCACCGGAAAATCGGCCATACGAAACAAACGTGCCATGTTGTCCAGACCGAAATCAAATTCATGATTACCGATAGTCATGCATCATAGCCCATAAGATTCATCATTTTAACTTCCACCTCACCCTGAAAAAGATTGTAATAAGGAGTACCTTGTGAAATGTCACCGCAATCAAAAAGCAGTACATCAGAATGTTTGGCACGATAATCTTTCAAAAAAGTGGCACGACGTACCACACCGCCCATACCGGCATACTGGTCGGCTGCATGCGAGTCAATTGGTTCAATACGACTATGAGTGTCACTGGTATGCAGGATCGTCAGTTGCTTAGTCCGCTGCGCCGATGCTGCCAACGATACGCAAAGTATCAGCAAGCAATATATAGATATACGTTTCATCGATTTCTCATTTTTTAGTTTTCAAACTTTAATCTTCTACTGTGATCCTTCCCTCCATGCGAGAAGTAATCTTCTTCCCTTCTGCCGTCTGCCGCTCTACATAGTCCATGAATAGAGAACGTAGAGTCGCACCTTGAGGACATTCTCTTTTCTCTGCCCGGATCAAGGCAGTCATACCATCGTTGCCGTCGGCAGATAGTCGATAGTAGCAACTGTATACATTCGATCTTCAACAACCGGCTTACCGGCTACTGTGGCCCGCAGCAATTTGCCATCTTTAGTAATATGCAACTGCACTCCACTGACCCCTTCGCCGCCGCACGCCGCTATATTCTCAAATAAATAATTCAGATCAGCTCCTTTCAAAGTCACTACACAAAGTGAGTTCTCAAACGGTAATATTTCATAGATGTTACCGCAAGTAACAGGCCCTTCCGTAAGCACATTACGCAATCCTCCTATATTCACAAGACCCATATCGGCAGGTTTTCCAAGCACTTGCACCGCCGCCCCGCGCAGCACGTCGGCCACGAGGTTGGAGAGAAGGCTTTCTGGAACACCCCTATCCATGGACATCTCTGCAGTACCTACCACCCGGTACATCATGCTGTCTATCTTTGCTTTATAAGGAGCGAGCAACGCCACAGCTTCCGCGTCAGGATTGACATCATACACAGAGTCTATCGGCTGCATACGCCCTTCCACCTTCGTTACATCGTAAACAGAATGGCAAGATGCCAACGAAAACGCCACTGCCAATGCTGCTCCGGAAACGAATTTAAAATAACTATTTTTCATATTTATCCATTTTAAATTGCTACAAATATAAAAAGAACTCGCAAAAAAACGGCAAAATTTGGATAAATAAAGTAAGTGTTTGGTATTGAGGAGAGTTAAGCCAAATTCTTCTATACCTTTCCAAATCGCTAAAATGCAGGATAATGAAAGGTTAAGAGAAAGATTTGCTACTTATCCGTTGCCTTTTTTAGCCCCGGATAATCCGGCAAAATAACGCTTGACCACCTGCGGTTTTACCGTTCACCATGCAAAGAACCCTATATTTTGCCCGTAAAGATAACCGTTTTTTTCCGTTTTTCATGGAAATACAGGTTATGTTACCGGCATCCGGGGTTTTATTCTTTGTTCCGCTATAATTTTCATAACTGTAAACAACTCTATATCAAGTAATTTTGCAACATAAAAAATAGAGTTATGAAACAGACGGATGTAACGGTTACGTTCTACCTCAAAAAGAGCGAAATGAATGACGAGGGACATTGCCCGGTCATGGCGAAACTTGTTGTCGGCAAATTTTCAGAAGCGGCTTTTAGTGCGAAAATGTCCGTACCCGCTGCACTGTGGGCATCCGGACGTGCCACGGGTAAAAGTAACGCCGCGCGGGAAATCAACCGGCAACTGGACGATTTGCGAGCTTCAGCCATTTCCATTTATGACGAACTGTCAGCCACCCGTGAGAATGTAACGGCTGAAGAAATAAGGAATCTGTTGTTGGGGACGGCTTTCGGGCAGGAAACCCTGTTGGGTTATTTCCGGACGTTCATCGAACATTTCGAAAAACGTGTCGGCGTGAACCGGGAAAAGGGAACAGCACAATCTTACCGCTATGCTTGTAACTGTGTGGCTGCTTTCATCCAGGAGAAATACAAGTTGTCGGATGTTCCTTTCACGGCCCTGAACCGTTCATTCATCGACAACTATGACCTCTACCTACGCACGGAGCGCCGCTTTGCCCTGGGAACTATCGTGTTGCTTGTCACACGGTTGAACACGATTGTCGGGGAAGCCATCGCGGAAGGGATTATCACTGCCGACCCGTTCGCGGGGTATGAAGCCGAACATCCCGAGCGGGAACAGAAATACCTTACCGCCGCAGAGTTACAACGGCTGATGACCACACCCCTGCACGACCCGAAACTCTACCATATCCGCGACCTGTTCCTCTTCTCCTGCTACACGGGTATCCCTTACGGGGACATGTGCCGCCTGACGACGGAGGATCTGGAAGTGGCCGAGGACGGTGAGGTATGGATCAAGACCGCCCGCAAGAAGACGAAAATCGACTATGAAGTGCCGTTGCTCGACATACCGTTGCTCATCCTCGACAAGTACCGGGATATGGCCCCGGAAGGAAAACTGCTGCCGATGTACAGCAACAACGAACTCAACCGGACACTGAAACGTATTGCCGCCATTTGCGGAATTGAACGGAAGCTCGTCTTTCACTGCGGACGCCATACCTACGCCACCGAGATCACGCTTTCGCATGGTGTCCCGCTTGAAACCGTCAGTAAAATGCTGGGGCATAGCCGCATTTCCACGACGCAGATTTACGCCAAAGTGACCGATGACAAGATCGACATGGATACCCGGTCTTTAGAGGAAAAGATTGCCGGCCGCTTCTCCGTAGCTATTTAATCTATCATTGACAATCAAATTCACAACGATTATGGAAACGAATAATAAAGAGATAAAACGCCGCAGCACGTTCTCCCTGCTGTTCTACATCAACCGCACGAAAGTCCGCAAGGACGGAACATGTAAATTGTTATGCAAGGTAAGCATCGACGCCAAGTCGGCCCCGATCAATATCAACGCGTTTGTCGATCCATCGCTTTGGAATCCGGAAACCAAAAGGGCGAACGGACGAAGCGAGAACGCCCGAACGGTAAACCAGGCAATAGAGAAACTGACCGAAAAAATCACCGGACATTACCGTCATATTCGTAAAAGCCTCGGTTTCGTGACGGCCGAGCTGGTCAAAAACGCCGTGGAAGGAATCGGGCAGAAACCGTTCACCCTCCTTGCCTTGTTCCGCGAGCATAACGAGGAGTTCCGCAAGCGTGTCGGCGTGGATCGCAAGGAAGAAACTTATGAAAGTTACGAGAACTCCTATAATATTTTAGCCTCCTTCGTGAAAAAAAGGAAGGAAAAGGAGGATGTAGCGTTGCGGAGCCTTGACCGGGAGTTCTACGATGATTTTGAAATATTCCTGCGTACAGATCGTGAAATGAAACCCAAGACAGTACACGAGCATCTTTACCGGTTGAAAAAAATGACCAAGCGGGCTGTCAGTCAGGGTACACTCCGGCGCGACCCTTACGGGAAGCTGCACCCGGAACTGCCCCGGCGCAAGAGCCGCCATTTGAAACTCGAAGACCTCAAAAAACTGATGGAAACTCCCGTCGGTAAACCCAACCTCCAGCGGGTGCGGGACTGGTTTCTCTTCGCTACCTTCACGGGGTTGTCCTACGCCGACCTGAAACGCTTGTCCGAAAAAGACATCACGCAGTCGGACGACGGAACGTACTGGATACACATCCGGCGCCAGAAGACCGAAACGCCCTCGGCCATCCGCCTGCTGAACGTGCCGTTGCAGATCATCGAGAAATACCGCCACGAGCGTAAAAGCGACAGGATTTTCAACCTCTATTGCCGGGGGTATCTCATCAAGCTCACCAGAGAACTGGGACGGACATACGGCTTCGACATGACCTTTCACAAGGCGAGGCACAATTTCGGGACACATATCACGCTCTCGCTGGGTGTGCCTATCGAAACTGTCAGCCGCATGATGGGACACAAGAGCATTTCCACCACGCAGATTTACGCCAAAGTGACCGACCGCAAGGTGGACGAGGACATGAAACGTCTGAAAGAACAGACCAAAGGCCGGAAAATAAATCTCTACGAGGAGGACGAACCGGAAACGGCAGATATTATAACGGTAAACGGTTGAACAGTATAACAAAAATTGATAAATTTGTATGACTATGACGACAAGAGAACCTATCAGCATTGAAAACGGGCGGGTGGAAATCCACACGCCGGAGAACCGTGTATGGCTCACGCGCCACCAGATTGCCGACCTGTTCGGAGTCTTCGTTCCTGCCGTGGGGAGCAACATCCGCTCCATACTCAAAAGCGGCATACTCCGTGAGGAGCGGGTTTACCGCCGGGAGCGCAACCGTGACGGCGGTATTGTCGAGCTGTATTCGCTCGAAATGATCGCCGCGCTGGCTTTCCGCTTAAAATCCGGGAATGCCGAAGCCTTCCGACGGTGGCTTGTCCGAAGGGCCACGACGACCGCCGTCGTCTGGCAGCTCCCCGGCATGAACACGATATTGAACTGAAAAAAAAGAACGGCCGTGATGGCCGTTCTTCTTTTATACCCATTCCTGTCCCCCGATACATTTCTTCCGGGAATCTTCCAGAAATTTCTGTATCTCGGATTCCATGTATAGTACCTTGCCCTGAATCAAATAATAGGGAATGATCCGCGCCGTGCGGTATTCCTGCAATGTACGCCTGCTGATTTTCAGCAGCCGGGACAATTCCTCGTCGGTGACGAACCGCTCTCCCTTGAGTGTCCGGCCTCCGGAGGATTCCAGTTTATCCAGTGCCTTGCCGGCCTTTTCCAAACGCCGGAAGAGATCCGCCACACGCGGATCGTGCTTGTCGATGAAATAATGGCTCATAACGCGGCGGTATTAGGATAGTGCGACGATTGCAGCAGTTTCCCGACATCTTCCGGTTTGTAGAAGATTTTGTGACGGATGCGGCTGAAAGGCAGCAACCCTTTCTCCCGGTAGGTTTGCAGGGTACGTTTCGATATCCCCAGCACGTCACAGACATCCTGGTTGTCCAGCCATTTTTTCAAACTCACGTCCTCCTGCCTGCGGCATAACGCCTCGGCTTTTCTTTCAATGGCTTCCACGTGCCCTGCCAGCGCGTCGAAAGCCTTCACGTCCATACTTATTATTTCCATGTTCTGTTTCATTTTTTGTTTCCCGGATGCCCAAAAGTACACAAATGAACAGTATCTTGTTATCAGCCAGTGGTATATGGACGTATCCGTCTTAAAAGTGGCAGCGAGTGGCGCCACGTCCGGCGGAAACGATCCTCCGCCGATACGGGATCGGCACGCTCCGATACGCCAATCGCCCGTGAAAGGAAATGTTCGCGGGCGATTTATCATTCCATGCAGGGTGAGCCGTGAACCGACTTTCGCGAGCGTTCACGCATATCGTTTTCTCCCCGTTTCTCTCCATAACCTTTTCCTCTCTTTTTTCATGCCGCGGAGCGCGGTATGGAAATCTGTTGTCAGTAGCAAAGGTAGTTACGGGGCTCACGCTGCTGCAAGATCGGGCCGCGGGGCGGTTTGCCGCAAAATCTTCCTCTTTCCTGCGGGCGAGCGTATTTTCCGACAAAATCTTGCAGCAGCTATCCCCGACACCTTTTGATGCTACCGAAACAGATTCCATCCATACCGGCTCCGCTACGGCATAAAAAAAAAAGTCAAAGGTTATGAGAAACGAAGAGAAAAATAAATGGAAACAGAAATCCTCCAACCTTCCACTTGGCATAAAGGCAAAGGTCGGGTTGGCGGTAAAGGTCGGGGCGGTGGCTTTGGGCTTCCACGTGTGGGGTATCGACTTTATTTGGGTCGTTTTGGGCTTCACGTTCTGTTATGACATCCTGCGGGGCATTTTCTCCTGCCTTGTTTCTCTCGTGGCTCTAACCGGCTTTTTCTATTTCCTATTCACTCACATCTTCTAAATTATTACAGGTATGACAAAGTACATTTCATTATTCGGAGCGACTACCACGGACACACGGGTGCAGGTAGTCAAGGAAAACCAGGTAATCATCGGTATCGGTGCGGGTGCGAGCAGAAAGCGTTACGTCGTTTACAAGGTGGAACACACCGCCCGTGGCTACGTGTACCACATGGTCGATACCGAAACAAAGGAAATCAGCCAAACGGACATTCTGCGACCCCTCTCGCAAACATTCGGTATCGGCAGGTACTACGACGACGTGAACCCCGAGTTCATGGACGCTTTCGAGGTGGCTTTGCTCGTGGGGCAGGCGGAAGAGCAAGCCACGGCGCAGGCCATCGCCGCCGCCAAAGAGAAAGCCGAGCATGACCGCATAGCGGAAATAGGAGCGCAGAGGTTACGCCGCATCATGCCCGAAGGGGTGCAGGGCGTAATCATCGCCGAACTCAACGAAACGGAATACACTGACCCCTCTTACGAGTGTTCGACCACCCGAAGCGTGCGTACCGTCATTCTCGCTTTTCGGCCACCTCCCGCAACGGCTTCGGGGAGTTGAGAAAGGCGGCGGCCAATTTCCCGCAAACGGCGCACCTCTCCGAATACGACCCCAAGAACGAACACCGCTATCCCGTTTTCACGCTCGGCAAAAGTCCGAAATACGGGTGGAGTGTCTGCAAACTGACCCACTACACACGTGAAGGTACATCGACAGGCTGGCATATATCGCAGGAAACGAGGAGAATATATGTCTGCCCGAGCCGAAAGACGAAAAACGGGCGGAACGCACTGAAACGAGCGTGCAAGGCGGGTTTATCATCGTGGACTATTCCGAGAAGGCGATAGCCGTATTCGGGGACACCAAGCCCGTCAAGGACGCCCTTCACGCACTCGGGGGACGCTTCAACGCACGGCTGACGCATGACGGGCAGAAGAGAGCGGGATGGATTTTCCAAAAGACCAAAGAGGACGAGGTGCGGCGGCTTCTCGGAAAGGACGAATAAATGTTGAACACGGGGCGCTCGCCGCCCCACAATACCAAAAAATCATGGCACAAGGAACAGATTATTTCAAACTGACGATACAGAACTATCTCGACGCACGGGCACGGGAGGACGAACTTTTCGCACCCCGATACGCCAACCCGAAAAAGAACATTGACGATTGCTGCACTTTCATCATCAACCAAGTACGGCAGAGCGGTTGCAACGGTTTGCCGACGAGGAAATATACTCTATGGTACTCCACTATTACGACGAGGAGGACATCGACATCGGCAAACCCGTCAGTTGCAAGGTAGTGGTCAATCACACCGTTGAACTGACCGAGGAGGAAAAAGCCGAGGCACGGCGGAACGCCATACGGAAGGCCGAGAGCGAAGCCTACGCCAAGTTGCGAAAGCCAAGTCCAAACCCAAGAAAATCGAAGATAACAAACTAATGCCCAGTCTATTTTAGTTATGAAACCGAGAACAAAATTCCAACAGAGCGTTGTGGCGGCAAGTAAACACCTGCCGCCGCTTACCCCCGCACAAATCGAATGGGGGTACAAGAACTGCATCGAGCATATCGGACGCCGCACGCCGAAAGGACTTATCACCTGCACCGAGTGCGGCCACACGTGCAGAGCGAAAACGGAGAACTCACGGACAATCTGTTAGGGTGCGAGTGTCCGCACTGCCACACCCCGCTGAAAGTGGAAACCACCCTGCGCCGCAAGTTCAACGATTACGAGTATTTGTGCATCGTAACCCGCTGCAAGGTTTTCAAGTCCTGCGCTTCGTCTATATCGAGTGTTGGGCGAAAGTGGGACAGACGCCCGTTTACACCCATATCGAAGCCGTACAGCGGTGGATTGCCCCCGACGGACGCTCCGCAACCTTCGCACGGCTGCGCCCGATGGGCTTCTTCGTTCACGGGTGGAGTTGGTCGAGCGCATTGGAACTGCGGGCGGAGAACGACGGGAAATACAACATCACGCCCACACGCATCTATCCCCGACAACGGCTTATCCCCGAACTGCGCCGAAGCGGCTACGGTAAACAACTCCCCGATGTAACCCCTTTCGACCTTATCCACCTGCTGCTCTCGGAGAACAAGGCCGAAACGCTGCTTAAAGCGGGACAAACGGCACTCGTGCGATTTTTCGCCCGTTCCTCCGCAATATCGCAGACTATTGGCCGGCCATCCGTATCGCCATCCGTAACGGGTACGCTATCGGGAAACCGACGGAATGGTGCGACTACATCGACCTGCTGCGATTTTTCGGGAAAGACCTGCATAACGCCCATTTCGTGTGTCCCGCAGACCTGCCCGCAGCGCATGACCTCTACATGGCAAAAAAACGGCGGCACATGCAAATGGAACGGCGGCAGGAGGAACGGCGCAAGGCGTTGGAACAGGAAGCCTCGTTTGTCGAAGCCAAAGGGCGGTTTTTCGGAGTGGAGTTTTCCGACGGGGAAATCTGCATCAAGGTATTGGACAGCGTTGAAGCCATACGGCAGGAGGGCGAGGCCATGCACCATTGCGTGTTTACCAACGAATACTATCTGAAAGCCGACTCGCTCATACTCTCGGCCACAATCGACGGCAAACGTATCGAAACGATAGAGGTGTCCCTAAAACGCATGGAGGTCGTGCAGAGCCGTGGCGTGTGTAACAAGAATACCCCATACCACGGGCAAATACTGAAACTGATGAAGGGGAACATGTCCCTTATACGGAAACGAATGACAGCATAAAAATCGGGGCGGCGAAAGCGCCCGCAAAAACAAAATAGAATGAACCAAATAGCATATAAATTCGTGTCGTGGGACGTTCCCGCACTCGAAAGCCTTGCAGGCTCAAAAGCGTACATATTACGCAAACGGCTCAATGACGGGGGAACGCTCACCCGTGAGGAGAAAGACTGGATTACCCGTGAGGTAAACCATAACACCTATTTCAAGGACTCCATTCCGCTTTTAGGGTATCGTTTCAACTTTGTCGATGTACTGAAAACATTCGTGGTAAAGCAGTACGGGCATTACACGGAATACAAGGGCGTGGACAAGACGAGCATACGCTCCATGTTGTACGGCAGAGTGGAAAGGATTGTCGAATTATAAAATCGGGGCGGCGAAAGCCGCCCTACAAAAAAAAAATATAACAATGAAAATCATCTATAAAAGCTACATGGCACGCCCGCTCAAACCCTTCGGGGAGTGGGATTGGGAAGTTCGGGAAGCAGTCAAGACGGCCCTTGCGCTCGTCGAGGGGAAAAACGGGTTCAAAACCCATTCCGAGATATGGCGAAGGTGCAACCTCGTCATTACCGTGGGACACAACATCTACACCACGAGTATCGAGATACGACCACCCGAGCAGGACGTGATACGCCGCAGGAGCAACTGGCATAACGGCTACGCCTACTACTGCAACGGCGTGTTCTGGGCGAACATGAGCAGGGTTAGAGTGGAACTTGTCTGATTAAAAAATTCCGGGGCGGCAAAAGCCGCCCGTAAAAAGCGAGAATATGAAAACGAATGAAGTAAACAAGGAAATCTCCTATGAAACGCTGCTCGTAACCTTCGGCGAGGGTATCGGGCGGCTCAACACCATGTTCGACGACCCGCAGGTGTGGGGCGTTGCCACGCTGAAGCAGTGGATCGACGGGTATGAAACTACGCGCTTCACCGAAATCGACGACCGAACGGCGGTTATCACATCCGAATACAACATGGACAGCGTGAAGGAATGGCTGCAAAAGAACACACCGATTATCAACCTGGAAAAACGATAAAATCATGCGCAAGTACAAATTATTCATCGGCTACCGGCTGCTGGGAGAGTTTTCCGGTATATGGGAAGCCAAAAATTTCGCCGCTGAAAGCGGCATGAGCGGAATTTCTCGCTCGTGGGAGAAAATTACCGGGACAGTTGGTACGAACCAAAAAAACAGGACAAGAATGGAAACAAAGATTAAAGACATCACGGGAGCGGAAATAACCGTTACCGACTTAAAAGAGGCGGTACGCCAATGCCGGGAGTGCCTCGCAAGTCCCTACCTGATGCCCTCGGGGCATACCGTGGGGGAAAACCATGCCTACATGTTGCGGCAACTGCTCGCCCTGCAAAGGCGGAAACGGGAACACGGCAGGCAACGGCCGTGAAAATACGACGCGAAAAAAATCGGACGATAACAACCGTCCGATTTTTGTTTCCCGTCAATCGACCGCCGTATGGTCGCCCAGCTTCCCGTGCAGTTCACGCCCGATATGTCCGGCAATGCCACGGGGAGAAATTTCAGAGATTGAACCCCACCCGCCATGCGTGTATATGCACGTCTTGAGCGGTTCGGTACGGGAAAGGTAGAACAGATAGCCGTTGCGGAGCAGGATGCCCACAAACACCGAGCCGACCTCGATGTCGGCGATCTCGTCAAAACGTATCTTCCCGTCATTGTATAATACTGCCGTGCCATCCGCATCGGGAATGACGAACAGATCGTCTTCCATGACAATCCCGTGCAACTCGATTAGCGACCCCAGGCATTCACTCGCCGATACCCGGTCGTAATCACCCTTTACCTCATTTGTCGATTTCGTTTCCATATCGCTTTTCTTTAGGTTCAGACAAATACCATACGAAAAAGGCGTGAGAATACGTTAAATACCGGCATTGAGGTACAGCCAAGCACCCATCCACTCGATAGATAATTTCTCCCCACGCCGCTATCGCATACGCTTGACGCATATAGACACGACGATGAAGAAGAGAACTACCCATTATTTTGCGAGCGGATTAAAATTTGGCTGTTTTCAATGCCCCACCATAATGTGTTCCTTCCGTATGTAAATCGCCCGGCGGCACGCCGCCGGAGGATTCGATTGCAAATATAACGATTTCATTCGGGTATCGGCGACAACACGTGCGATTTTTAACAACCTTCCTGCCAAAGAACTACCCGCCGTCCTACAATTTCGGCCCCCGGGCGGGTTTGCGGGGCGCGACCTTCGGCTGCGCCTTCTTCTCCCTGGGCGGTTCGACGATCCGCAGTTTGAGTTTCTCCGTCTTACGGTCGTAACGCACCTCGCAGCAGTCAATCTCACCCGCAACCGACGTCCACACGTTGTTCACACGCACCGCGCCGCCCGAGTAGAGGGTCTTGTATTGTTCGTATTCGAGCGGCTGCCGCAATTTCGCGTCCACCTGACGGTGGAACGAGTAGATATTACGTCCCTTTGCTATTTCGTCGGGAACGTAAACCCGCAACTCGGGATGGGCGGCCTCGGCATAGAGGCACAGATCCGCCGTGCGAAGCTCCCTCGGAACCCACTGGATCATCCTCGGGTCGCCCCGCACGGCCGTATCGGCCACGAGCGGCGTGATGGCCTCTGGGGAATGTCGTACAGCACCCCCGCATCCTTGCGAACGGCTCCAACGCCACCTCCTCCGTTACAAGCCGGCGGTTCAGGTGCAGGACACTCATCAACCGGTGTATCTGCTGCGGGTCGTCCTGCTCGCGGAACACCTGCAAGACCAGGGCGGGGTCGCTCAACGCGCTGATAACCGAGAAATCGGTTTTGTCCTTCCCGTAGGTACGCTCGAAAGCCTCCCGGCTCATCTCCGGCGTCCGGGCTTCGCGGGGGACGCCTTTCAGGTTTTGCGGGTTCTCCCGCACCAGGCTCATGTATAGATCCGGGCTTTTCATGCTCTCGGGCAGGTGGGCGATGGCATAGGGACTGCGCCGTATGGCCTCCATGCACAACTCCGGCGTTTTCCACTTCTCGGGGACATATTGCAGGTAGCTCCCGTCGTGCCAGACGGCCCGGCGGCACATCTCCTCGTTCTTGGCGTGGTCGGGAAGGTTGTAGAACAGCTCCGGCTCCAGGGCGAAAATTTCCCGGGCCACCCTCGGCGTGAGGAACCAGGGTTCATGTTCTCCAAAAAATCGAGGTCTTATCGTAATTCGTGCAATAGAACCCCAACACTTTCAGGTGTATCTCCTCGAAGGGATATAGCGGAGGACACGCAGGTCGTCGGTACGGGCCAACGCCCGGTTGCAGACTCCGGCGTGAGCTGTTCGGGGTTGAAAAAGCGGATGGCCAGGGGATCGCGCTCCAGCGCCATCCCGCACAGACGGTCGGTTTTCAGATGTTTCGGAACGTACTCCAGTGCCAGGTAGTTCGAGGACACGGCGGCCTCGCAGACCCGTTCCGTGCGTAATTCCTCCGGCACTTCATGGAGCAGGATGCCGTCCCCGCTGACGGCACGCAGGCAGACTGCCTCCGTGCGCAGTTCCACCGGCACGAGCGAAAGGCAGGACGCGTCCATCCCCACGCCGTGAAGGGCCAGTTCCCCGGTCATGACCTCCGGGGCAATGGAGGCGAAAATCTCGAACTTGTCCACGAACGACATCCCGAATTTTTTCAGCCTTCCAGGCATATATCGGGATACGGAATGTAAGGGAGTATCTTGTAATCGGCACTGTCCACCGCTTTCAACGCCGCACGGCATATTTGCGGCGTCCTCAATTCCCCGGGGACGGCCTCCAGCACCAGACCGTTGCGCTTCACGGCCGTCATGCACAGTTCTGGGGTCTTCAACCCCTCCGGAACGTAATACAGCGCGTAGCTGTTGCTATCGACGGCGGCACGGCACATTTTCGGTGTCTTCAGACGGTCAGGGACGAATTTCAGTGTTTCGCCCCGGTGGCCGGCCGCGGCAAGACAAAGTTCCGGCGTTTTCATCGCTTCGGGAACGAACTCGATGTTGAAAGCCGATTTCTTGATGGCGAAACGGCAGACTTCCACCGTTTTCCGATCCTCGGGCAGCGTCTCGAAAAGGTTCTCGCGCCACGGGTTCTCGTACACCCCCGTATCGAGATAGGCTATATCTATTCTCTCTTGCTCTGTCATGGTTTTCAGTATTTATGGAAAGCGCCCGGGTGACGGGCGCTTCTCTTGGTTAGACATATTCCGTTATCGTTCCGTTTCCTCCGTCCCGTTCTCGCTCTGGAACGTGAAGGAGGTCTTCACGACCTGACCCGTGTTGTCCTCGACATAGACGTCGATGGTCTGCTGGTCATCGCTGCGCGATGTGTAATAGAGGCGGAACACCTCACGGTCGAGCGGATAGCGGTCGTTGGGCAGGAACACCGTACCGTCGTCCATCCTCAACTCACCGCGCCCGTCGGGCTGGAAATAGCGGATCGTGTAACGCGCGCCGTCATATCTCCCCTCCCGCACGAGCGTGCAGCGGATTTCAGCGGTTTCACCAACGGAGATTCGCTTCTGAACGGGCATCGTTTCCAGAGAGAACGTGTACGCCTGCTGTATATCCAGCCCGTTGTCGCAGGATGCGCATAAAAGACCCAGGCGCGATCCAGACCGCCAGGGCCAATATCTTTTTCATCTTTTTCATGTCGCTTGCAAGTTTAATGGATTATGAATTTCACGCCCAGGCCGAACTGCGCGTGGAAATGTCCCGTTGTAGTGCCCCATAGGATACGCTCACGCCCCGTCAGCGAGAGGATAATCCTGTCGGTCAGGTACGCATCGACCTCCAGCGTGACGGCCCCGCCATAGAGGAAACGGTCGCGGTGGCGGAGCGTAGAGCCGTCATAGAGCCGCCTTTCGCCCCGGTTCACACTCTCGTAACCGGCCAGCGCCGAGCCGCCGAGGTAGAAGAAAAAAGTCCTGGACGGGTCGGCGAGGAACTTGTAATAGTAACCGCCCTCGGCAGTGAACTGCGCCACAGGGATACGTTCCGACTTGTAGGGGTAATAACGGTTCAGGAACTCCGCGCCGAACACCCACTTGTCGGCATTCTTCGCGTAGCGGCTCATGGCCAGCCCGAACCAGTAGCCCGTTTCGCTGCGGCTGTCCCGGGTATAGAAGCCGTCGGTCATGCCTCCCCGTATTTCCAGCCCGCGCATGGCGGGCAGGGCACGCTGGGCGTGCGCCCCGTCCGAAAGGAGGAGGCATAACCCCAGCGTGAGAATGAATATCGCCCGTTTCATATCACTTTACCTTTAACTCGTTGATAACACGTGCGCGCACCAGGTCGGCATTCTCCACCGTGAAAGTCTGGTGTCGCCCGCCCTGCTGCTCGTGCAGTTCCACGACCAGCTGCTTGTCGTCGGCCAGCGTGAACTTCGGGAGCGTGAAGACCATGCGCTCGGTACGCTTGCCGCCGATGACCTGCACGTTGTTGTACGCACGCACGGGCCATACGACCTGCTCCTGGATGGCCGTGCGTTTGGCCACCTTCTTGTCCGTAATCTTGAACGTCAGGTAGTCCACGTTGAAAGGCACGTTGGAGGAGTTTTTCAGTTGGAGGTGGAAATAAAGCAGGTCGTTATGCACGTAGATACCTTTGAGGAGGTATTGTACCCCGAAACGCTTGCAACCGATATGCTTGATCTCGCGGCGGTCATTCTTGTAAATGGACTGCATGATCAGTTTGACCAGCAGCGAGATTCGCATCCCAACTCCTGCAAATAGATGTCCAGCGCATTATTGGGGCGGTTTACCGCTCCCCGCCATGCAGGAAGTCCGCCATCTCGACCGACAGTTTCACCGGCTCGTCGGCATACTTGACATTGAAGCTGTAATAGGCCCCGTCCTCGGTAATGACCGAAAGGTTGCTCTCGCGCGAGAAATCACGCAGGGCCGCCTTTACACGCAGCACGTTTTCCGTGCCGTCGGCTTTCGCCGCCAGAAGATCCGAAGACCCCAGATCGACGTAACGGATGGCCGAGGGGAAAATCACATGAACGGTCTTGCTGAACGTCACCTCCAGCGCGTAGGGCGGGATAACCCGGTTGAAGGTCAGCGGACGGGTAAGACCGTCGTACAAATCGCCCGTGGAGGGCTTTTCCTGCGCGTGGGCAGCGAACATGCACCCGATAAAAGCGAGTGCCAGAAGAATCTTTTTCATACTCGATAATTTTTTGATTGTTGATAAAAATGGATTTTTTCAGTGGTGTACGGAAGTACGTCGTTTGTACCCTTATTGAAGGGGCGGGAGCAGCAGGACGCTGTAACCGGCCTTGAGCGTGACCTTGACCGAGCGCATCTTCTTGCTCACGTATTGCGACACGCCCTGGATGGCGCTGCGCCCCAGGTCGGAGAGCAGTTGCGAACCGGCATCGTCCGTGATCGTGATACTGCTGCCCATGCCCGCACCCATATTGGCGGCGATCTCCTTCACGGCATTGAGTTCTTCCGACCCCGGCACGGGAATACCCTCGTTGCCGTTCGTGTCATAGACCGACAGATCGACCGGAACGACCGCCCCGCCGTGCTGGACAGCGCTGACCTTGACCGTCAGCCGTTCGCCGTTGATCCTCGCCGCCCCCGTTACGGGCGTACCCGAGGGGATGAGCAGCTCTCCCGCCATCATCGGTTCCAGCAGCCGGAAAGTAACCTCCCCGCCATCGGTGAGCGTCACGGTTTGCTGCACGGCGGCACGGATACTGTTGCGCTCGGGCTCGCGAAGGTCGCTCCCCACCGTGTTGAAACCCCAGTTCCGGGGCTTGACGAACTCACGGGCGAAGACCGAATCGGGCAGCGGGGCGGCGAGCAGCGACACGATGTTACGGCGCACCTGGCGCACGGGCTGCACGGAAGCCTTGCCGGAAACGGAGGCTTTCTGACGCGGGGCTTCAGGGGCTTGACCGCCATTCATGTAGCGGGCGGCGATCTCGTAGGACTTCTCCAGCAGCGCCACCTGCTCCTCCTGGGCCGCTTTTCTGCGCCTGCTGTTCTTCCAGGCGGCGTTCCAGTTCCTCGATGCGGGCCTGCATCTCGCGCTCTTCCCCCGTTTCACCGGCGGTGTCCTCGTAGAAACTGCCTAACTGGCGGTTGATGTCGGCATAGGCGGCACGGGAAGTCCGGAAAGCTCCCGACGAACCGCCGGCAGGGCCGGAAGACTTATCCGGCACGGCAGCGGGCATGACGGGCTCTTCCTCCTCGTCCTCCATCCCGAACGCGAAATCCTGCAAGGAGCGCATCTTTTCCCGCTCCCTGCGCCGCATCTCCTCCTGCACGTAGGCATCACGCTTGTCCGAGAGGATACCCTCCGATTCCGGGGTCGCAGCTCCGTGTTGAAACCCGCCGAAGGCTCCTCCCGTTCTTTTTCGCCGGGGGAGAAGATCAGCCACATGCACCCGGCAAAGGCCAGGAAAAAGAGCGGGAAGACCACCATCTTCTTCCGCATCTGTATCTGCCGGGGCGTGAGTTCCTTTTTCCCCGCCTCCGGCTGTTTATTCTGTTTTTCGTTCGTCGTCATAATTGAAATCTTTTAGATGTTTTACACTGTCGGCCTCCTGCCGTTGTCTTAATTCCAGTTCCAGCCGCTCGATATGCCGTATCTGCATCCGTTCCCCGGCTCCCTTGCCGAAGCGGTAGATGGAAGACACGGTAAAGTAGAGCGACAAGACGGAAAAGAACAAGAGCAGCGTGAGGATCACGATAATCCGCTTATCGGGCGAGAGCGCCCCGCAAGCGCGGCGCAGGTGGTCTTCGACCCACTCCCCGAAAGCCTTTATTCTCTTCTTTGCCATAACCTTATCTTTTTAATGTACGTAAATCGCGGTTCTCCAGAATCTCGAATTTCTCCATGATGAAACTGCGGGTTATTGTCCGAACGCCCCGAGTTGATCAGCTCGCAGCGCGTGACCAGCGAACGCTCGGTGATGTTGCTCTCGCGGACAATCATTTGCCGGGCATAGGTCATGGCCCGGTAGGGATAGGCGTTGAAGTCGCACACCACGGAGTCCACCTCGATACGCTGGCTGATGTTCCCCGACACCACACGGTTGTAGTAACCTTTCTCCTGCATGTCCTGGTAATAGGCGAAGGCGCTCTTATCGACCAGGAACAGCGCGCGGTTGATGTTGCTCTCGATGGCCGCACGGTCGGGCGAGAGGGTGAAGAACAACTCGTGAAAACGCCGGATATGTTCGCGCGCCTCCACGGGGCGGTTCTGGCTCAAATCCTGCGAGAGCGCCAGCATCAGCGACTTGCCCCCGTCCAGGACGTAGATCTTCTCGCGCTGCTTTTCGGCGAAACGGAAGCTCGCGACCACGCTGAACACGGATACCAGCGCGCACAGGCAGAGGAACACGATACCGAAAAGCCGAATCTGCCTGAAACTTGTTTCGATGTTTTTTAATGACTTGAATTCCATTGTCCAAATTGTTATGAATGATTATTGTTACCTTGTGTTGCCAGGTTGCGCCCGTTGGGGCACTGCCCGAAGCCGGCCGCCAACGCCGCGTTACGGACGGAGGAACCGCCCACCGCCGCGACGCCCGAACGTGCGGCCGATCATGTTGCCGGCGATACCGCCAGCGACACCCGTGGCGAATGCCCCGGCCTTGTTGATACCGCCCATAGCCCCGCCGCTCCGCCCGACTGGATCACCCACTCGGCAACGGTGGGGATCGTGAAATAGCCTATGATACCTATAATCAAAAAGATAATATAGACACCGCTGCCGCTGTCGGGAATGTAGTTGGGGTCTTGCAGGGCCAGGACGTCCGCCTGGAGCATCAACGTCTGGATCTTGGCCAGCACCGCGGAGAACAGGTCGGCGATGGGAAGCCAAAGGTACACGCTGATATAGCGGGAAATCCAGCTCGCGAGCGTCGAGTGAAAGCCGTCGTAAATGGAGAGGGCGAACGACAAGGGCCCCAGAATCGACAGCACGACTAAAAAGAATGTCCGCAGCGTGTCGATAGTAAGCCCCGCGGCGTTGAACAACAACTCGAAGAAGTCCCGGACAAGCTGCCGGAAACCGGCCTTGATGTCGTACCACGTGCGTTCGGCCCACATGCTGATAATCTCGCCCAAATCCGTGATACCCATATCCGCAAGCCGTTGTTCATACACCTCGTCGTCCACTAACCAAGCCTTGCCCTCGCGCCTGCGGGCCTCGGCTTCCAAATCGTCCTTCTGTTGCTGGTATGCCTGCAAATCCAATGTCTGCCCCTCCAGTATGGCGTGCGTGCCCTGCACCACGGGCGACATCACGGCGTTGATCGTCCCCAGAACCACGGTGGGAAAGAACATCACGCACAAGCCGATGGCGAAAGGCCGCAGGAGCGGGAACACGTCGATAGGCTCCGCGCTGGCCAGTGCCTTCCATACCCGGTAAGCCACGTAAAAGAGCGCACCCAGGCCGGCGATACCTTTCGCCACCCCGATCATGTCGCCGCATAGCGGCATCATCTCCTGATACAGGTTCCGGAGAACCTGGTGTAAATTGTCGAAATCCATGACTGCCTCCGTTTTCAGGTTACCAATATCTGTCGTTCGGGTTCCCGTAAAGTGCCAGCACCGGTGCGCGTCGCCCTTTTCGCGGCTGCGGATGAAGGACACGGAGATGGTCTTGCGCGTGTAATAGCGCGTGAGGTTGCGGTACTCCAGCATCTTCGTGTAAACCTGATCCACCACGTCCATCCGCTCCTTGTCCGAGAGCGAGAGGCCGTTGCCGCCGGTTATGACCGTCTTGAGTTCCGTCACCAGCGCGCCGCCCTCCTCCAGCAGCCGGGCGTAACCCGCCGAGATCGCCGCCAGCTCGTCCACCGTGAAGTTCGGGTCTGAAACCATACGGTTGAATCCCGAGGTGTAGATTTCCGTGATCTCGCTGACCATTTCGAGTGTCAGCTTCACCTTCCGGGCATCCTTGATGATGTTATGCACCGATTTGAGGGCGTCGTAGTAAGCCTTGCTCTGGTTATAAATCTTGATACTCTCTTGCAGCGACTTGACCATGTTGGTCGCCGTGGTCGAGCTTTGAACCGCGCTCTTGATGTTCTGAACGAGGTTCGACGGGTCGATGACCGTCCACTGCGCTTTTGCCTGGTACGTGAAGCAAAGAAGCCCCACGAACAGCGTTAAAATCAATCGTTTCATCCTTTTCATTATTTAATTCGTGAATACTTGGGCGGTCATTCCGACGCCCGGTAATAATCCCCGTAGGCGGAGAGCTGGAGCACCTCGCGCCCCGCATCGTAGGCCAGGGCGACATACCCGTAGAGGTCGAAGTAACGGATACCTCCCCAATACTTCCTCACGGGACGGGAGAAGCGTGTCCCATCCTTGTAGGACACCTCCACGTAAAAACCGCCGCCCCGGCGTCCCGGGTTGCGGTAGATGCGAACCCGGGGAGAACCCGAGCGGCTTTCCCACTCGCCCGCCACCTCGTACAGCGCGAAGTCCAAACGCGCCGCCGTGGGGTCTGATCCGATACACTTGCGATACATGGCCTGCCCTCTTAACGTTTGCCCTCGGCGAGCTGCCTGATCGCCAGTTCCATATCACCGCCCAGCTCGCCGGCAAGCCGCTGTACCTCCACTTTCTCCGTTTCCTCGGTCGTGTAGGCAGGTACTCCGGGACGCTGACCTCCGTGGCATAGACCGCCGACTGAACGCCGCCCAGACCGATCCAGACCTCCTTGTATTTACGGGAAGGGTCGTTGGACTGGTTGATCGAGAGAATCTGCGCCTTCTCCTTGTCGGTCAGCCCCAACAAGGACTGAATCGCGTCGAAACGGTTCATGAACTTGCGCTGGTCGAGCAGGATCTTGCAGTCCGAGTTGTTGATGATCGCCTCCTTGACCACCGGGCTGGAAATGATGTCCTCGACCTCCTGCGTCACAACGATGGCCTCACCGTAGTATTTGCGGACTGTTTTATACATATAACGCAGATATTCAGCCATATTGGCCGTAGAGAGCGCCTTCCAGGCCTCCTCGACGATGAGCTGTTTGCGTACCCCCTTGAGCCGTCTCATCTTGTTTATGAAAGCCTCCATGATGATAATGGTGACCACGGGAAAAAGCTCCTTGTTTTCCTTGATGGAATCCACCTCGAAGACCACGAAGCGCTTCGAGAGCAGGTCGATGTTGGCCCGGGAGTTCAGAAGGAAGTCGTAGCGTCCGCCCTTATAATACTGCCGCAGGGTGATGAGCATGTTGTCGATGTTGAAATCCTCGCGGCTGACCCGGATCTCCCGCTCCTCCAGCTCGCGGCGGTAGTCGTCCCGCAGGTACTCGTAGAAACTGTCAAAACACGGCACGATATTCCGGTCGGCGCGGATACGCTCGATATAGGCGTTCACGGCACTGCCCAGCTCGCCGCTCTCGGTCTTCGTGATCTTGTCGTCCTCGGTTTCCAGAGTGTCAGCAGCAGCGTCTTGATGCTGTCCTTCTTCTCCACGTCGAAATAGTAGTCGTCGGTGTAGAACGGGTTGAAACTGATGGGATGTTCCTCGGTATAGGTAAAATACACGCCGTCCTCACCTTTGGTCTTACGCCGGATCAGCTCGCAAAGACCCTGGTAGCTGTTACCGGTATCCACCAGCACGACATGCGTGCCCTGCTCCCAGTATTGGCGAACTAAATGATTCATAAAGAACGACTTGCCTGACCCCGAGCCGCCTAACACGAATTTATTCCTATTCGTAATGATCCCTTTTTTCATCGGTTCGTCCGAGATGTCCAGGTGTAGGGGCCTGCCGCTTATGCGGTCGCACAGCTTGATGCCGAAAGGGCTGGACGAGGATTTATAGTTGGTTTCCTCCGTGAAGAAACAGACCGCGGGCTCGATGAACGTGTAGAACGATTCCTCGGCGGGGAAATCCCCCGCGTTGCCCGGCATACCCGCCCAGTAGAGCGTGGCGGCGTCCACGGTGTTGTGGCGCGGGCGGCACTCCATCAGAGCGAGCTGGCTGCCCACATCATTGCGGATATGCCGGAGCTCCTGCACGTCGTCCGACCAGGCCAGCACGTTGAAATGGGCCCGGACGGATTGAAGACCGAACGAGTGCGCCTCGTTGAGATACTGGTCGATGTCGAGTAGGTCAGCCCCCTTACGGGAGCTTTCCCCTCTAAGAACCGTACGTGAGAGTTTCCCCTCATACGGCTCAAGCAATTCAAAACTTTTATTTGTAACTAAAAGCCGGCTCATAGTAACTTCCATTTATTTCTGTTAGTAATTCGGCTGCAATGATCATGTATTAGGACTTTCGCCTTTCTACTGCTCCCTGTCATTTCAGTAATTTTCCAGGGAGTTTCCCGTGTGATGTGCTTGCCACACACAGGGCAACATTGCATTTGCTGATTCCACAGGCGATAGATATATTGCTTGCCGTCTAAGTGTGCAAGCATTCTTCGGGTCTTGTATTGATCGAAGAAATCTTTCCAATCGGCATCATATGGGTTGGCCTCACTGCGGATTTTGATATGTCGCTTTATTTTCGTATCCGACAATCTCACAAGAGTGTGGTATTTATCCACTTTCCTGTTTTCAAGCGGTACGGCAAAAGTCCAGCTTCTACCTCTTACAGTGTGATAATACTTGTTGGCAATCCATCGTTTACCTTTTTTGGGATGTCTTCTGCGAGACCATCGCCATAGTTTGTTGAAAATTTGTGCATCTGTTTACGGAAAGTTTCCGATGCAGAACACCCCTTGTAGTAGTTCGCCCATCCTCTAATGACTGGGTTTAGCAATCGTATCAAAGATTGTTGCTTAGAAGACTTGTTCTTGTCCACTATTTCACGAACCTTATCTAAAAATCTCTTTCGACTCTTCTTGGATGGTTTTGTGATAAACTTGCCTTTATATTTTCTGATATTGAACCCAAGAAAATCAAACCCTTCTTCTATATGAGTTATCTTAGTCTTTTCTTCTGATAAGGTAAGCCCTCTTGCTTGAAGAAACTCAATGACTAATGGTTTAACATGGTTCTCCAACAACTCCTTACTCTCTCCTGTGATAATAAAATCATCCGCGTAGCGAACAAGATTTATCATAGGAGTATAGTAATTTTTCTTCGAGCGGTTTATCGGAAAGCTATCGGCAAGCAGTTTTTCCAGTCCGTCCAAAGTCATATTTGCAAGAGTTGGGGAGATGATGCCGCCTTGAGGAGTTCCCTCCTCTGTCGGAAAAAGTTGCTTGTTGAAAATAAATCCACTTTTCAACCATTTACGGAGCAAAACTTTATCCATAGGGATATTGTCAAGCAACCATTCATGACTGATATGGTCGAAACAACCTTTGATATCACCTTCTAAGATCCATTGTGGGGATGTCGTCCTTGCCAGGTCATTGAAGCATTGTTGAACGGCATCTGCCGTGCTCCTTTCTTTTCTGAAACCATAAGAATTGGCATCAGCCGTTGTTTCAGCTACGGGAGCCAGTGCCATCAGATACAATGCCTGCATAGCCCGGTCTTTCATAGTTGGTATACCCAATGGTCTTAATTTCCCGTTACTCTTTCTGATATGTACTCGTCTCAGAGGTTGGGGTGTATAACCTCTCCTTTTCAGTTCGGTTATTGCACACACTTTAGCATCTGGCGTTTTCCATGTTACCATATCGACGCCAGCCGTTTTACTCCCATTATTGGAAGTTACACGTCTTACCGCTAATGCTTTAGCGTAAAACGAGTGGGTCAGTGTCCACTGCAAGGCTTTGACCTTGTTGTGGCGACCCTCTTTTTGAGCCTTTACAATACGCGCTTGTAGCTTTTGAACCGCAGCTTCGCATTTGAGCCAATTTATACTGTCCCATTTGCTCTGCGTTTGGTCAGTCGATGCACACGATTTTTTAATTTCGTTCATTTGCTTTTCTCCTTTTAAAAGTTCTAAAAGTTTCTTGTAAAGAATCACCTACCGCAGAAGTCAGCCTGCTTTCGCAGCGGGATGATGTTTCAATCCCTATTCACCCCATTACAGGGTGGCATTCGCTTTTTCTGCAATCCTATACCCGCACTCCATTCGGCATTCCTTACGGTCTGCTTACCTGTCATTGGCAGGAGAAATACGGGCTTACTACGTTCCGTGCAAGTAACTTATAAGTGGGTTAGGTTCTGTCTATTACACCGGCAGTACTCTGTTCGTGTATTCCCAGAATGGAGAGGAATAACCGACTGCTTCCCTTTTGGGCTGAAGCCTATCAGTATCTTTGGCTTCTTCAACCTTACGACGTTTAGACGACAGTTCGCTTACGCTAACCATACCACCCAAGCCAAGCTCCCTGACTGTATGATACTAACAGCCATTGTCTTTCCCTCACGGTTCTGACTGCTCCTTTCGGAAGGGCTACCTTGTCTGGACAGCTTTGATACAGTATATTACTATTGGTGCATCTGTCCATAGGCTACCGTTGACGAAACAACGGGTTAAATCTAAGTTTAACAATTACTTACACAGCGACGTATCGCACCCACTCCTTGTTTATCTGGTTCCCGCGGGAGTAGCGGGAAAGGGACTGCATGTTGCGCGCACGTTTCTCGAACATACGCAGGTTTTCGTCGCTGTCTTCCAGGAACACGTACTGGTTGTAAAGGTGGTCGCAGGAAAGCAGAAGCCCCACGGGGGCCGCGAACGAGAGCAGGCAGTCCGAACGGTCGGTGGAAAGACGCTCGTAACGGGTGTCCGTACCCACGTGCCCCGGCAGGTCTTCCGTGTCCGAGAGCGTGTGCAGGCACACCCGTTTGTTACCCACGCGCAGAACCTCGGCCCCCAGCTCGATGTCCTGAAGAGAAGTCGTCTCCGAGAGCGAGAGGGAAAAGTACCGTTCCAGCAGGCCCGGACAATCCGCCGTACCCGTGATCTCGTCCCCCGTGAGGCGGACAAGGGTCAGGAAACCCGAATCGTTCAGAATACGCTCGAACTGTTCCGCCGCCTCCAGGAATTTTGTCGCCGATTCCCGGTTTACCTCTTTGGGAATGATGTTGCCCCGGCAGAGGTCGAGAAGTCTGAACGCATGTGCATACGCTCCCTCGTCGTTTTCGTCAGGTAGAGGAAGCAGGCGTGGGTCAGGAATGGACGCTCGTTGAAATGCCGCTCGTAACTGCGGGAGAGGAAACTCATGTCCCCCTCGCCCGTGGCCGGGCGGTAACGCTCGCGGATGAACCAGTCCTGCTTGTGTACCACGCTGTATTCGGGCAAGACCTTCAGGGCCTTGCACCAGGCGGCGTGGATCGCCTCGTACTCGGCGGACGTGACGGTGAATAGCTCCGGGAGTTCGACCCGATAGACGACCGTTATGTCCGCGTCCTTGCTGATGATACAACCGCCTTCCACGGCCAGGAGCGGGAACTTGCTTTCCAGCGTGGTAGCTTTCAAGATGTTTCTCATACGCGGCCCCCCTTTCTTTTCAGCAACCGGCGCAGGGACTTGCGGTTGAGCAGGTAGCGGGGATGCCGGCGCGCGGCGAGCAGCTTCATCAGCCGTGTTCCCCGTAACGGGCGTTCAGGCGGAAGGTAAGCCAGACCAGCACCGAAGCCGCCGCAACGCCGAAAGCGATACATACCCACTGATCGACCCCTGCCATGTAGAGGATGACGAACACCACGAAGACGGCCAGCAGGCCGCCCGCGAAGATGAAGAGGTACTGCGCCTTCAGGCCCCGGAACTCCACGCTCTTGTTGATTCCATATTCCATAATTATTTGCATGACAGGTTGGACTACAAGAAGAAAGAGCGTAGGATCGTCGCGGCGACAATCAGGAAAATACACGCGCCGAACCAGCTCGCGGCGGTCTTCGACGTGTCGGGGTCGCCGCTCGAAAACTTGTTATAGACCTTGATGCCCCCGATAAGGCCGACCACAGCCCCCACAGCGTACACGAGTTTCGTGCCGGGGTCGAAGTAGCTGGTTACCATGTTGGTAGCTCCGTAATGCCGGCGATGCCGTTGCCCTGCGCGAAAGCGGAGGAGATGGCGGCAAAGAGAAATGCCGCCGGAAGAAGAATCTTGTTCTTTCTCATAACTCGATAATGTTTGAATTGTGGCGCGGGGATGGATAGGCCCCGCACCGGGTTAAACTTCTTGATTCGGATTTTTTCAGTGGTTCGAGGATAGCCTCACGCGCTACCCGTAGTCTTTTTCTTTCATCGTGATGTCATTATGGGGTTAAACAAACTCACGGACGTCGAAACCCGTGGGAACCGAACCCTGCGGAGATGGGCTTTCCGCAGACCTCTCGGACATACGCCGGTGAAAAGCCGAGAGGTAGGTGTCGATCAGGGATTTTACCCTGTCGTTCCCGTCGGGGCGGCCCGAAACGATGACCTCGAACATGTCGGTCTGTTTCAGGCCCAGGAGGACACGTCCCGTTTCCTCCCTTTGCTCGTCTGTTGAAGGTGGATCGTGTACCACGTGGCGGTAGGCTTCGCCCATCTGTTCAAAACTAACCCCCTGGGCAAGCGAGCGGCCCAAAAGGGGCAGCTCTTCGGTGTCGTCTTCATCCTCGTCATAATCCGGCTCCTCCGCGTCCGCATCCGGGAAAGATTCATCGTACAGCGGAAAGTCGATTTCCAGAGGTTCGTTAGGCTCCCCCTCGGGAGCGACACCGAACACTTCATCCAGGTCTTCCGGCGGAATCTGCCGGGGGTGTTCGGGTACATTCGTGGGCACAAATATATCGGCTTTTTCCGTAACTTTTTCAGTTTCAGATTCTACGGCAGCTTGTGGCCGGGAGTGGCGCGGGTCGAGGACAAAGCGGCTCCTGCCGATGATCTCCTGCCGGCAGGGAGTGTCTTCGGCAACGATCCCGTCTGCCGGTTCGTTACGTTCCATCCGCCGCAGGCGGAAAAACGCCCACAAGGCATACCCCACGGCAAAGAGGGGCAGCAGCCACAACGCCCCGTTCATCGCTCCTCCGCTTTGGGTTGCCGGGAGGCCACGGCCTCGCGTTCCTCGAAAAGCCGCTCGATGGTTTCCCGGTTATCGTCCAGGTGCGCCTTGAGAACCTTGTCCACGTAGGCCGTGATCGTCACGTCGCCACGACCGATGACACGGGTGATCTCGCGGATACGCTCGTGATACGACGGACGTATCTTCACGTGCTTGTTACCGGCGAAAGGCAGCCGCAGCAGGCAGATGTAACGGGCCAGGTACTCGGCCTCGGGGGTGGGGACAGTCCCCACGGCGACCTCCCCCGAAGGGCCGTCGGGGACGATAAGGGTTTTCATCCTGCGCCGGTAGCGGCACACGCGGAAGATGAAGGGTACGGCGACGCAAAGGACGGCCGCCAGGATAACAGATAAAATAATTGCTTTGTCTGACATGATGGATTGTTTTTAATGGATTGTAAAAAATATTGGGTTCATAACTAAAAAATATCGGAGTTCCGTTTCTTGTAGAGTTCCGAAATTTCCTCCTGATAGGTCGCGAAATGCTGCTCCAGCACATTGTCCAGGTAGCTATACAGCGAGAGTTCGTTCTTACCGATAACCTGCACTATCCGGGTTATACGCTCGTGAAACTCCTTGCGGATATACACCGTTTTGCCGCTTCGGGTATTGGAGGAGGCGTTCCGGATAAAAAGACGCTCGTAATCCTGGCCTTTCCCTCTTCGGCGGCGTCCCTCCTCTTTCGTAGCCGGCGAGGAGGCGGCCTCGCCGGACGGTTCCGATAGAGCCGATGCCTCCTCCTCTTTTTCCGGCGTGTAAGGATGCAATGGCCGGTTTCGGCTTTTGGCCTGGCTGATGATGAAGGAAGCGTCCAAACCGTCGTCATGTTCTTTTCCGCTCATAAGATCCTACTTTAACAGTTCGATCAATTCATCCACGAGTTTATCCAGGTTGCTGCCCCGGATCAAAGAACGGTCTGCCGGGAAGAGCGTGGAGCGGAAGACAGAGCGACGGCTGGCGTTCTGCTCACGACGAAAACGCTTGGTGTCAGGCAAGAAGGTCTTCAGGACAGGAAGAGCCAACTCTTTCATTACCGCCTCGTAAACCTGATATAACTCTGTCTTTTCACGTCCGTCCACCATGTTCCATAGCATATACAGCCCTTTCATCCGGGACTTCTCGCGGCCCATGATATGCTCCTTTACCACAACCGCGTAATTCAGGGTGCTTTCCATGACAACCCGGTCGGCACTGATCGGGGCGAGAGATAATCCATTCCGGCCAGGGAATGAATCAGATCCTCGTTATTGATCGTACCGGGAAGGTCGAAGAACACATAATCGAAATCACCTTGCGGCAGGAGGTAGTCGCATCGGCCAACGCCTCTTTCGTGTTGCTTTCCACGACAGGATAGGCTTTCTTTTGAAGCCGGGTGAATTGTTCGTAAGCTAACCTCTTGTAATGTTCGTCTTCGAGGGCAAGCTTCAGGTCACGTTCCGCATCTCCACGATGGAGTGTTGGGGATAATCGCAGTCGATGACCGCGACATTGAAACCCTTTACATAGTGCAGGTAAGAGGCTGCCAGCACCGTGAGGGTGGTTTTGCCCGCTCCGCCTTTCTGGGTGGAGAAGGCCACGAATTTCGTTTTCTCTTTCATTGTTCCATGCGTTTTTAGTTATACAATCGGGTAATCGTTCATCTCTTCACGTATCCGGGCAAGTGACGGCATGAGATTTTATGCTGGTATGCCGGCACGCATATATGCTGGTGCGCTGGCAGGCTGTTACGCCGGTATGCCGGTGCATGGGCGCGTGTCCGATTTTATACTCATGCGCAACCGCATTTGCTTATCCGGACAAAGACCCGCTTTTTCCTCTGCACACGATGTTTTCTGCATCCGTCCGCACGTGTGCGGACAGGGGGATGTGTCATTGCCCGTATCCGTTCTCACGTGCAAAATAAACCCTTAAAAACACGGGTTGTATGCTCTTTTTCCGCTATGGCCGCGTGTGGCGTCAAAGTGGACGCAAGTGGCGTAATCGCTTATGGCACAAGTGATTGAATAGGTCGGTATCTTTGCCTCGTGAACGATCCCGACGCTAATGAAGCCGTCCTTGCCCCGTTTTACGGCGGCTCTTTCAATGTTCTGTCTGCGAGCGGGCAGAAGGTATTTGCAAAGGGCAAATAGCAAGCTGTGTTTTCTGCTGCACGATTCTCGTTTTGCAGCAGAAAACAGCTTGCCCGCAAGGGGGAGAAAGCACCTCCGGAGTCGGTGCTTTTCAGAAAGGCGGCAAGCCGCGAAGGGATCGGAATTTTCAGGAACCGGTGGGGCCCTGGCCTCTCCTTAAAATTTCGATGCGATGGAAAAGAACAGAAAGCCCCGAGGGGGCAAAGGGGGACGACCCGCGAAAAAACGACCCGGCCGTTTACCGCTTTTCGGTAACTTTTCAGCCGTGAACATGCCCGTTTCCTCGACCTTTACGAGCAGTCCGGGCTATTGTCCAAAGCCGCTTTTATCAAAGCGAGAGTGTTCAACGAGGCGTTCCGGGTGGTAAAGACCGACCGGGGAACGCTCGAATACGTGGCGAAGCTGACCGCTTTCCACGCCCAATTCCGTGCCGTGGGAACGAATTACAACCAGGTGGTGAAGGAGCTGCACGCGCATTTTTCCGAGAAGAAAACACTCGCGCTGCTCTATAAACTGGAGAGAGCGACACGTGAACTGGCGGCCGTCGGGCAGCAGGTCGTGTCGCTCTCCGAAGAGTTCAAACAACGATGGTAGCCAATATCACCACCGGAAAAGACGTGTACGGCGCGCTGGCGTACAACCAGGAGAAAGTCGATCGGGGCGACGGGAAGGTACTGCTGACCCACATCGTGAGGGAGCCGGCGGATGGGCGCTTCAACGTGGCCGCGACGGCAGAAGACCTCCTGCGCTGGATGCCCTCGCACTACCGGACGGAAAAACCCGTCGTGCACGTGTCGCTCAACCCGGCTCCCGAAGACCGCCTCGACGACGGGCAACTCGCGGAGATAGCCGGGGCCTACATGGAGCGCATGGGTTGGGGAGGACAACCTTATATCGTATTCAAGCATACCGACATCGGACGGGAGCATATCCATATCGTGTCGGTGCAGGTGGCCCAGGACGGGCGCAAGATAAACGACAGCAGGCGCAACGAACACAGCGTGGCCGTTACCGAGGAACTGGAACGGGAGTACGGACTGCATCCCGCCAAAGGGAGAAGGCGGGAGAAAGGGCAAGGGATCGTCCCCGCCGATTACACGCGGGGCGACCTGAAACGCCAGGTGGCAGCGGTAATAAAACCGGCCGTGGCGACATACCGCTTCCAAACCCTCGGCGAGTTCCGGGCATTGCTGTCCTTATATAATATAGGTATAGAGGAAGTCCGGGGAGAGCGGAACGGAACCCCCTACCGGGGATTGCTCTACACGCTGCTGGACGAGAACGGGGACAAGGCAGTGGCCGCGCCGCTCAAATCCTCACTGTTCGGTAAAGAGGTCGGGTATGACGGGCTGGAACGGCACATGGAGCGCAGCGCCGAACGGTTCGGGAAGGACGACACGAGGAGGCAAATCCGTGGCCGGGTCGATAAAGCGCTTCGGGGAGAACCCACGGAGGAAGAACTGCGCGAACGCCTGCGGGAAGCCCGGGTGGATCTCTACATACGACGCAACGAAAACGGCCGCATCGTGGGTGTGACCTTCATTGACCACGAAACACGGACGGTCGTGAACGGATCACGGCTGGGAAAGGCATACTCGGCCAACGCCTTCGAGCTGCGCTTCGGCGGGAAACGGAATCCCGGGGAAAACACGAGGGACTTGTCCCCGAAACAAGCGCCTGCCGGACGGGACGGGCAACGGAAGCGGAATACCTCACGACGGAGGAAAGTATAACATCTCAATTATCATTCATTTATTAAATTTTACGGTTATGCAACAGGAAGACGACCTTCGGGGTCTTGCAAAAACAATGGATTTCATGCGGGCATTGAGTATCTTGTTCGTGGTTATCAACATCTACTGGTTCTGTTACGGGCAGATACGGGAATGGGGAATCAATATCGGCGTGGTCGATAGGATTCTGCTGAACTTCGACCGCACCGCGGGGCTGTTCCGGAATATACTATGGACGAAACTTTTCGCCGTCGTGTTCCTCGCCCTTTCATGCCTCGGGACAAAAGGAGTAAAAGAGGAGAAAATTACCTGGCGGAAAATCACGGCATCGCTGGCCACGGGAGGCGTGCTGTTCTTCTTCAACTGGTGGCTGCTGGACTTGCCGCTGACGGCGATGGCGAACGCGGCTTTCTACATACTGACCCTATCGGCCGGGTATATCTGCCTCTTGATGGGCGGCGTGTGGATGTCCCGCCTGCTGAAGAACAATCTCATGGATGACCCTTTCAACAACGAGAACGAATCATTCCAGCAGGAAACACGCCTGATCGAGAACGAGTACTCCATAAATCTGCCGACGAAATTTTACTATAACAAACAGTGGAACAACGGGTTCGCCAATGTCGTAAACCCGCAAAGGGCTTGCATCTGCATGGGAAGCCCGGGCAGCGGAAAGAGTTATTGTGTTGTAAACCAGTTCATTAAACAGCAAATCGAAAAGGGCTATACCCAATACATCTATGACTACAAGTTTCCCGATCTTTCGGAAATCGCTTACAACCACCTGCTGAATCACCAGAAAGGTTACAAGAAAATCCCGACTTCTACGTCATAAATTTCGACGACCCGCGCCGCTCGCACCGCTGTAACCCCATTCACCCGGACTTCATGACCGATATTTCGGACGCCTACGAGAGCGCTATACCATCATGCTCAACCTGAACCGAAGCTGGGTGCAGAAACAGGGCGATTTTTTTGTGGAAAGCCCCATTATCCTTTTCGCGGCCGTGATCTGGTTCCTGCGCATCTACGACAACGGGCGGTATTGTACCTTCCCGCACGCCATCGAGTTCCTGAACAAGCGGTACGAGGATATTTTCCCGATTCTGACATCCTACCCGGAACTCGAAAACTACCTCAGCCCCTTTATGGATGCCTGGCTCGGAGCGCTCAAGACCAGCTCCAGGGCCAGATAGCATCGGCCAAAATTCCGCTTTCCCGCATGATTTCGCCCCAGCTATATTGGGTCATGTCGGGCGACGATTTCACGCTCGACATCAATAACCCGGACGATCCCAAGATACTCTGCGTGGGGAACAATCCCGACAGGCAAAACATTTACGGAGCGGCTTTGGGATTGTATAATTCCCGGATTGTCAAGCTCATAAATAAGAAAGGCCAGCTCAAATCGGGCATCATCATCGACGAGTTGCCGACAATCTACTTCAAGGGACTCGACAACCTGATCGCCACGGCCAGAAGCAACAAGGTCGCCGTGCTGCTGTGCTTCCAGGATTTTTCACAGTTGAAGAGGGATTACGGGGACAAGGAGGCCGCCGTCGTGATGAACACGGTGGGCAACATCTTCTCCGGGCAGGTCGTAGGTGAAACGGCCAAGACACTCTCGGAACGGTTCGGTAAGGTATTGCAGAAGCGGCAGAGCATGACGTTGAGCCGCAGCGACAAATCGACATCCATATCCACGCAGCTGGACAGCCTGATCCCGGCCTCGAAGATCTCGACGCTCACGCAGGGAATGTTCGTCGGGGCCGTGGCGGACAATTTCGACGAACGTATCGAGCAGAAGATTTTCCACTGCGAGATTGTCGTGGACAACGAAAAAGTGAAAGCGGAAACGGCCCGGTACAAGAAGATACCACAAATTACCGACTTCACGGACGAGAACGGGACGGATCACATGAAACAGGTCGTGCAGGAAAACTACGAACGTATCAAGGCAGAGGCCGGCCGCATCGTCGCCGAGGAACTGGAACGTATCAAGAACGACCCGGTGCTTTGCAAGCTCCTGCCGGAACAGAACTAAATGAACACAAACACCCCCGCAAACAACCTCCGTGACCTTAACGGGGGCTGTTTCCTGATTTTATAACCGCACAGCCGGTGTTTTGGAGCATAAAGTAGTGATTATGTGAACGGAAAACATTATTTTTGTGTTCGGAATCCTTTTAATTATAAGTATGACAGTTACCGATATATACGAAGCAATGAACAGCAAGGCGGAAGCGTTTTTCGAGTGGTTGCAGGCTCACCCGAAATACGGGTTGCTGTTTGGTGTCGGGTTGCTTGCCCTATGGCTTGCAGGGTTGCTGTTCCGTTGGAAATGGGCATGTCATTGGCAGTTTAACAGCAAACTGTGGTTATTTGACGATTGCAAGCCTGAAACACGCCGCAGGGTTCAGATTGTGTTGGTCAGCGTTCTGATTATACTTATATTGGTCGATTTCTTTGTATGGAGATAACGGTATGGAAAAGGACAATCGCAAATACCGGATCTGCTTCATCGACTATATGTGGTATGTAGCCGAGATATGGCACGAAAGGGAGCGTACCAATCTCAACGGACGTATGCTACTGTTTTGGTGCTGGCTCTTCGTCCTACTCATACCGCTTGGGTTTCCACCGATATTGCGCCTTTTCGGCTTGGATGATTGGTTTGGCCATAGTGATTCCTCTATGCTTTCTTCCCGATTTATTCTGCAAGCTACGCTATACAGCCGGACGGCGTGAAGCGCTCCGTGAACATTACGGGAAGATGAAACATCCCGGCAGGAAGCTCGCCAAAATAGTTCTTATCGCTATCGCCCTGATCGTGGCAAATGTAGCGCTGATGTTCCACCTCGGATTTATACATAAGCCATGATGAAACCACAGGAACATAAACGGCGCTTTTATCTCTGGGACTACCTTTGGTGGATGGGGGAGAAATGGAGCAGGCAAGACGAACAGGCAGGGTCGATGGCGAAATGATGCTCTCGATTTATATCTTCGCTCTTTTGATATTCCCTATGATGACTGTTACTATCCGGCTTTTTCCAGGTGTGTCGGCATTGTTGCCATGTGTCGTTTTTAGCATTGTCACATTTGCCGTTATGTCGCTCGTCAGCAGGATTTACAAATGGCGAGGCAAAGCAGTGATGTCTCACTATGCCAAGTGCAGGTTTAACGAACTCCTTGCGGTTCTGTTATTTTTCCTTGCGATAGCCATTATCTGCTTTATGATGTATCTTCTTGACAAAAAGTGATACATACTTTGATACGAACTCCGGGCCATTATCTTTCGTGGTCTAACTCTCAATGCAATTTCAATTTCTGTAATTGCCTTTCCATTGTATCGTTTAATATATCCATATTCATTAACTCTCTAACCTGTTTTTCCCAACCTTTAGCACTTCCATAGTCGATTGTGACCCTTTCAGGCCAATCTAATATGATTTTCTTCCCTTTTTCAATTTCAATTTCCGCCTGCTCATCATTGCCACAATAATAATTTAATAAAACAATATCGGTTAATGTTGTTTTGTCGTAAAAAGCATTTTTTGTTCCCTTCATATATGCAATTAAATCATTACTTGTCAATTGTTGTTTTGTCAAAATGGGAACTTGGTTATATAATTCATTTACAATGGATTCTAAATCATTATCATGCTCTTGCATAGAAAAACTATTTATAGCTCCCTTTTTGTTTAGTAAATAAGTAGCAGAAATTAAGGGAATGGTTGGAATATCTAAATCAACCATTAAGTTATATAGATGAAAACAAACACGATAGCGTTGGCTTGATAAACTTTCAAATTGTAAGCCAGACAAAAAGCAGCCATTCCGCTTTATAATGTGCATTATTTTATACTTGGAAAAATCAGAAAATAAATTTAGCCAATCCGCTGTTATTTTATTTTTAT
>ENA-OQLB01000064-OQLB01000064.1-human-gut-metagenome-genome-assembly--contig:-NODE-64-length-58627-cov-6.829128_pt1 | contig 58627 bp, 78 predicted proteins | sample MGYA00242656_ERZ504813 | MGnify/ENA primary metagenome ERZ504813 (study PRJEB26092, sample SAMD00036388) | human gut metagenome | host: Homo sapiens | study: EMG produced TPA metagenomics assembly of... | reverse complement strand
CTCTACGTCGTAATAGACGGGATATTCGAATTGCTTGCCTTGATGGTGTCCAGGAAGAACTTAGCCTCCTGGCGCGCCTCAGCCTCGGAAACCGCATAGCCGTAGTGGTAAGCGCCTACTGGGATCCCGGCGGCTTTGGCTCCCTTGTAATTGTTTTCAAACTGATTGTCCACCTGAGAAGGATCCGGAGAACCGAACGAGGAACGGAGAATGGCGTAATGGATTCCAGCTCCTTTCACTTGGTTCCAATCGATTTTCCCCTGCCAGGTAGATACGTCAATACCGATAATCATTTTAACCACCCGCCGCTTTCAAGCTGGCTTTTCCTTTCCTCAATCGCTTCAGCGTTTTCCTCCTGGAGCCTTTTGGCGTCCTCCAGTGAGACACCCATAGCCGCAGCGGCTTCCTGAGGCGTTTTCCCGTAAGCGTAGGCCTTAATGATTTCTTTCTTTACTTGCTCTGTCATTTTGCTTCCTCCTATAAGGTAGTTCATTTAATTCCATAAACGGCGGTAATCATAGCGTTCGTGGCAAATCCAGAGCGCCCGAACGGAGAGACGTGGAATTCGGGAAATAAAATCCCAAAGCCGTGTCGGGGGAGATTATGATCCTGGCCAGCCCGGAGCCGTCGCTTCCTCCGGAAACATAAGAATCACCGCCGAAGTCCGCGTGACTGTCCTTTGCTACAGGGAGTAAATTGCCGATGCCCCAGTGAAGGCCGGTGGAATTGGTAGTACCGGTCACCAGAAGCATAGTGAAGTTCAAAATGCTTTGGGACAGCTGAACTGTAGTATTATTAGTGGTCAGCTTACCCTTCCATAAAGGAATAGCCTTGATCCCGCGTCCGCCAAGGGAACCGCACCCACATCGGAGGCCGATAATGTAATATCGCTGGACAGAGCTTTATTGTTCACCTTGCGTGAGGTAGGAACCGCGCCCACATCGGAGGCAGCTGGCATTTGAACTAATTTGCTGTTTCCGTTCAGGGTGGCGACCCCATTGGCACTGCCCTTTTCACTTTTTGGAATTAGCATACTAACATCAGCGGGAGAGCCTGCTTCTCCTTGAGGGCCTTGAGGCCCCTGAGGCCCTACTGGTCCTGTTTCTCCTTGGATTCCTTGCGGCCCTTGCGGCCCAATCTCGCCCTGAAGCCCTTGAGGCCCCTGAGGCCCCATAACATTTCCTAAGTCTAACGTTGCCATATTATCACTCTCCTGTATGATAAATCAAATGTCCGTCTATGATTGATAACGGCGGTGGACTTCCAGCATCGGTGTACTGAGCAATTAAGTGCCCCTCTTCATTTACATATAGTGTATACATACCATCGGTGGATGCCTGAATCCCGCTGTCGCCTCGATCTCCTTTATCTCCCTTGTCTCCCTTGGGGCCTTGGATTCCCTGAGCGCCCCGGGGACCAGGAGCGCCGTTAAAAAATCCGCTGTCCCGCTTTTCAATGAGATCGTTTTTAACGGCAAGTGCCCCACGGGCAGCTTCCTTCGCCTCCTCTATAACTGCCGGCGCGGAGGAGGCTGCCGCCAAGGCTTCTGTCAGTCGGGAAAACTCATCTGTGCTCTCGATGGCATCGTCATAGCTGCTCATGACGATGCGAAGAGGGGGGAGAGTTACTTTCAGGACATGCTTTTCCGCATCGATAATTTGCAGCTCGCAGAGCTTAGTGATGCCAAATGCCGCCATCATCTGTAAAGTGAGAATTACAGTTACCTGATTTCCTGATGCCTCGCAGGAATGGTAGATTATGGTATCGTCCGGCTTCTGTATGTAGATGGATACCGTTTTTCCGGTTAAGTCAAGAGGGGTGCCGTTGTCATAAAGGTGAATAATCAGCTTTCTGCCATCTGCTTCCTCCTGAATCACCCGGATTTCTCCAAGGGGCTGCTGCCATGTGCTGTCAATCTCTATTTCTTTGTAGACCATAGCCTACCTCCCTAAATTGTTTTTTCGTTAATAGCGACGGAATGTCAAAGGCCTGAATAAAAACGCCGGCTTATTTTCAGTGTTGAGGAATAACGCGTCGATTTAAGTGTGCCTTTTGAGCACATTTTACCCCAAATAAAAGTTCTTGTCAAGCACTAAAACAAAAATTCTTGACAGAAATGTGCCTAAAAAGTAACATTAGAGTTATGGGGAGTTGATGCCTAATGAAATTCGATCAAATAAGAAGAGTGAGAAAGGCTGCTCATGTTACACAGGAAGAACTAGCGAAAAGAATCGGTGTAAACCGTGCGCTGATATCCAAATATGAGACAGGAATCATAGAGCCTTCTGTTTCGCAGCTGCAAAAAATTGCTTCAGCTCTTGGTGTGCCAATGATGGAACTGCTGGATTTGGAGGAAGGGGCGGAACGAATCAAACGGGATGAGAATTTAATCCGCAAGCTTTCCTATGAATTTGATATACCGGCAGAAATCATAAGAAGACGGGCGGCAAACAAAAGCAGTCATACAGAGATTGACGCTTTGCGCAAATTAGTAAAAGCTGGCTCCATTCTGGACGAAAGCAAAGTAAGCCTTCAAAACGATGAACCTGTTCAGGGCGTAAAGAAAGCTCAACAAAGCGAAAATGCTTGGGCGCCGGAAAAAGAGGAGTCAAGGCCGCAGCTGCACCGGATCGTGGAGCTGCTTAAAGCCGTGCCGGATGACCAGCTTGAGGCTCTTTATGATATCATTGCGATTGTGCTGAAGGCTTTTGATAAAAATGGATAATTTTATTGAAAAAGAAAAACTGGGATTTTATTAGGGCCTTTTTGCTTATATTTATGTTTTTCGCGTTGCCGGCTTAATTGCGGCGAAAATAAAAAATATTTACATTGATGTGACCTGGCGGTGTTTCATACGTGTATTATATAGGAGGTAAAAAGATTGCGTCACGGAAAAGCAGTTGACCTAGCATCGCTTTATGAAACATACTCAGATATGCTGTTCCGTACGGCACTGACCTATGTCAGCCATACGGAGGACGCTCAGGATATTGTTCATGATGTGTTTGCTGCTTATTTGGCAAAGCGGCCCTCCTTCCAGGACGGTTCTCATGAACGTGCGTGGATGCTGCGTGTAACCATCAATAAATGCCGAGACCTCCAGCGCCGCAATGCGGTTCGCCGGTATATTCCTTTAGAAGACGCGGAGCATCTCACCGCAGCGGATGATCCGGCGGCCTTTGAACTGCTGGCTGCCATTCGAAAGCTGCCGGATAAGCTGCACGCAGTGATGGTCCTCCATTATTTGGAAGGTTTATCTGTAGAGGAAACGGCAAGCTGCCTGCGCATCTCAATTCCGGCGGCCAAGATGCGTTTGGCACGCGGCAGGCAAAGATTGAAAGAGCTTCTTGGAGCGGAGGGATGAGCATGTTTGATAAACAGTCTATAGAAGCCTATCGAAATATCAAAGCGCCAGAGGAACTCCGGGAAAAGGTAATGCGCTTGAACCCAGAGCTAAGTTCTCCAGGTTCCAATCACAGATCGAAGAATGCTATGCTTCGTCCGATAGCCGCTGTGGCTTGCGCGGCGGTTATCTGCCTAGCGGTTTCATTTTCCTTTTGGAATCAAAAGGATGCTGCGCTTTTGTATCAAGGGGTACCTGTTGAAGGCGAACCAGCTGTGATTGCGGCGGACATGCCGCAGTCTGCGGCGCTGGTCAGAGACAGCGTTCCCAGCGGGATTCCTTTAGAGCTGGAAACGGCGGAAAGGACAAAGGTTTCCGTCTCGGGCGGAGAGCTAAGCGCGTTTGACGCGGAAGGCATGCTGTTAGGATCAGGGAGGGAAGTGGAGCTTTCAGGGAAAGCGGCGCTTTATTGGGATCTTTCCCAGTCGGACAATTCTGATCTTTTATTGGTGCTTGCAACAGAGGCTGAGCGGTTTACTTATACGCTTTCCGTGAGCGGCAGCGGTGGTACATCCTTCAAAAAAACGGGACACAATAATAATTAAGATGATAGGAGAATGTCGGTATGAAAAAAATGTTTATTTGTCTTGTCGGAATGGTAATGGCAATTTCTTTGGCTGGGTGCGGAGGCCAAAGCGATGCGCAGAACGGCGGCTCAGCTCCTGATTCCAGCTATACCAGCGCGGTTCAAGTCCTGGAAACGGTGATTGATACCTATACGGAGGAGCAGAAATTTCCTATTGGCGGCGGAGACTCTGAAAATTTGACTTCGGAAGTTCCTGGCGCGTTTGATATTTCAAAAACCGAGGAACTGGATATGACCCTTGGACTGCCGGAAAGCGAGGCAGCCAACATAGACGACGCCGCTTCTATGGTTCACATGATGAACGCGAATACTTTTACCGGCGCCGCCTATCGTCTGAAAAGCGGGGTTCAAGTGGAGGAATTCTCCGAGGCGGTAAAGGAGAATGTTTTGGCCAAGCAGTGGATGTGCGGTATGCCGGATACGATGGTGGTAATTGATGTGGACGGCCAGTATGTGCTTACTGCGTATGGAGCAGACGAGCTGATAGAGACCTTTAAAACTAATGCGCTTTCAGCCCTTGACGGCGCAAAGGTGGTTTTGGATGCCCCAGTGGTGGAAAATGGATTCTAAGTATTAGAGAGCGATACGCTGAGACGTGTGTAAAAGTCCCCGGATTAAAAATTGCACGATAAGCCAGTAAAGGAAGTGCCGCGATGCTTTTTTCCAGTATCCCGTTTTTATATTATTTTCTTCCTCTGGTCCTGGCAGCCTATTTTGTCACTCCAGCCCGGTTCCGCAATGGAGTGCTGCTGTTCTCCAGCTTGTTTTTCTATGCCTGGGGAGAGCCGAAGTATGTTTTGCTGATGGCGGTCTCCATTCTGTGCGGTTACGGCTTCGGGCTTTTGCTGGAACGGTATCGGGGTGGGCGGGCCGCGAAATATATCTGCGGAATTTCGGTGGGAATCAGTCTTTGTTTTCTCTTGTATTTTAAGTATGCGGACTTTTTTCTGCAGAACTTCAATGCGGTTGCCGGCGCGGACTTTCCGCTCCTGCATATTGCTCTGCCCATCGGATCAGCTCTATACCTTCCAGATCATCAGCTATACTGTGGACGTGTATCGGGGAGAACCCGCGCAAAAAAACCTGGTTCATCTCGCGGCCTATATCGCGATGTTTCCCCAGCTGATCGCCGGGCCGATTGTCCGGTATTCTGATATTGCCGCGCAGCTTGAGGATCGGACCCATTCCACCGCTCTTGCCGCGGAGGGAATCAGGCGGTTTATTATCGGATTGGGAAAAAAGATCCTCTTAGCCAATCAATTGGGAGAGCTGTGCGGCGCGTTTCGGGCTTCGGAGGAAAAGTCCGTTCTCTTTTACTGGCTGTACGCGTTGGCGTTTGCGCTGCATATTTATTTCGACTTTTCAGGATACAGCGATATGGCGATTGGGCTTGGAAAGATTTTTGGATTCCGTTTTTTGGAAAATTTTAATTACCCCTATATTTCCTCCAGCATCACAGAGTTTTGGCGCCGCTGGCATATTTCACTTGGAACGTGGTTCCGAGACTATGTATATATCCCCTTGGGAGGAAATCGTGTTGGAAAATACCGCCATTTGCTGAATATTTTGGCGGTGTGGGTTCTGACGGGCTTCTGGCACGGAGCCGCCTGGAATTTTGCCGTTTGGGGCCTTTTGTTCGCCGTGCTTTTGATGGCGGAAAAAATGTGGCTGTTGAAGCTCCTGCGCAAGCACAAAATGATTGCGCGTATTTACGTGCTGTTTTTTGTGTTGATCAGCTTCGTCCTATTCAACGCGGATAATATGGGGCAGGCTTTTTCCGACCTGGCAGGTTTATTTGGAGCCGGCGGAATTCCTCTGGCGTCGGACGAAGCGCTTTATTATCTCAGCAGCTTTTCTTTGATTCTGCCTATAGCCATAATTGGCGCTACGCCGCTGATCAAAAATGGATTCGAACGTCTTTCAAAAAATTGCGCGGCGGTGCGGATTTTAAATATCGCCGAGCCCATTGCGCTCTTATCGATCCTCCTGGTCATGACCGCCTATCTGGTGGATGGCTCGTTCAATCCTTTCCTGTATTTTCGATTTTGATTGGGGGAAAGCATATGACAACGAAACGGAAAAATTGGATGGTTTGCGTACTGGCTGCCGTGTTTTTGGCAGCTTCCTTTCTGATGTGTGTGTTTCTTCCCAAAGGGGAGTATTCGGATAGCGAGAGACGTAAGCTTGCGGCACCGCCGGAATTATCGGCGGACACCATTTTTAATGGGAGGTTTATGTCGGAATCTGAGACATATGTCCAGGATCATTTCCCTTTTCGGGATCAATTCCGCACGCTGAAGGCCCTGAGCGCAGCCTGTTTGTTTCAACGAAAAGATAATAACGGTATCTATGTGTTTGAAGGCTCAGCAGCGGCGATGGAGTATCCTATGGATGAAGCGTCGTTAAGCCGAGCGGCAAGCCGCTTCAGATATCTCTATCAAAAATATCTGGATGATAGCAATAAGGTGTATTTATCCATTATCCCTGATAAAAATTGCTATTTGGCGGAACAAAGCGGCCACCTTTCGATAGATTACAGCCTTTTGGAAGAACAGCTGCTGCAGCAGACGGGCTTTGCCGATTATATCTCCATTTCAGACCTTTTAGAGAGCGGAGATTATTATAGAACCGACGTCCATTGGCGGCAGGAACAGATCACAGACGTAGCGGAACGTCTGGCTCAGGCGATGGGCGCCACCCTGTCCAAGGATTATAAGGAAAATCTGCTGGAGCGGGATTTTTATGGGGTGTATTGCGGGCAGTCAGCCTTGCCTTTGGCTCCGGATTCTCTTTATTATCTGACAAATGACGCCATTGAGAACTGTACTGTGTACGACTTCCAGAACAATCGGGCGGGCCAGGTATATGATTTTGGGCGTGCTATGGGGAAGGACCCTTACGAGCTGTTTCTTTCCGGACCTTTGTCGCTGCTGACTATGGAGAATCCTCAGGCGCAAGCCGGACGGGAGTTGATTTTGTTTCGAGACTCCTTCGGTTCCAGTATCGCTCCATTGCTGATCAGCGGATATTCTAAGATTACCCTGGTTGACATTCGTTATATCCATCCCGATTACCTTGCCCGGTTTATTGATTTTGAAGGATGCGATGTGTTGTTTCTGTACAGTACTTTGGTATTGAACAACAGTGAAACATTAAAGTAGAACTGAGAAACCGGGTGTTAGAATAGGAGTGACGGCGCATCGGACGGCCAGGCCATAGCGCCGCGTATAAGAAAATGGAATAAGAAGGAGAATAAAAACGCCTGAAATGCCATGATGCGATGAAACGGTTTGAGCCGGAATTTTAGCGGTAAAAGAGCCAGCGGGCTCTTGCGACGTGTTTTAGTTTATGGTAAAAATTACCCTCTATGCGTAAAAACAGCATAGAGGGTAATTTTTTACTGGAAGAATTTTGTGAGGCATAAAATTCTTCTTATAGCTGAAATTTACAGATTGATAAATCTATCAGAAAAATCATTCAATGGATAAAAAAGCAAACGAATTTATTGCTGTGCTTTTAGTGCTTTTCATACTTTGAAAAAACCGTAGTTTTAATTTTTGGGAGAAATCTCCATACCCTTAGAGCGGACGACATCGTCGAATTCGTCCAGCATTTCTCGGCTGGGCGCTTTCGTCAGCAGGCTGACTATGATCATCAGCACCAGATTGATGGCAAAGCGGGAACCAGGGAATACAGGCCGGTCTGAGCAGCAGGGTAGCGCCTCCGAACAGAGGAATGTAATCCCAAAGGATTACGGTTAAGCCGCCGGCGATCATACCAAAAGCGGCGCCGGTAACGTTAGAGCGTTTCCAGAACAGGCTCATGAGAACTACGGGACCGAAGGTAGCGCCGAAACCGGCCCAGGCATTGGAAACCAAACCCATAACGCTGCTGTTGGGATCTAAGGCAATCATAAAGGCCACGGCAGAAACCACCAGAACGGTAATCCGGCTGATGAGAAGCATGGACTTATCACTGGCCTTTTTGTTAATAACGCCCTTGTAAACATCTTCCGAGATGGAAGACGCCGTCACCAGAAGCTGAGAATCGGCGGTGGACATAATAGCCGCCAAAATAGCGCAGAGCAATAAGCCGCCGATAAAGGGAATGTGGATGTGGTTATTAAAGATGTCCTGAATCATGTTGATAAACACATTTTCCTGCTGTCCGTTTGCCAATAAGGAATCCTGGAAATAGGAACGTCCGATGATCCCCAGGAAGCAGGCGGCAGATAAAGAGATGACTACCCAGGTAATGGCTACTTTTCTGGATTTCCGCACTTCATTTTCATTTTTAATCGCCATAAAACGGACCAGAATATGGGGCATCCCAAAGTAACCTAATCCCCAGGCCAGCTGGGAAATAATGCTTACAGCGCTCATAGGATTGCCGTTGTCATAAAAAGGATTTAAAAAGTTGGTGCCCAAGCTGTCGAGAACGGCTTTGGTTTCTCCAAAGCTCCCATGACGGAAACGGCGAAAAACGGAACCACCATCAAAGCAATCAGCATCATAAAGCCTTGGATAAAATCAGTCCAGCATACCGCCAAAAAGCCGCCGAAAAAGGTGTAAATCAAAATAACCGCGGCGCCAATGGCCAAAGCCATATGTAGTCCAAGCCAAAAACAGAAGAAAATAATTTCGCTCCGGCAGAAAAGGCAGAGGCGGTATAAACCAGGAAGAAAACCATGATAAATAAGGAAGAAGCCACTCTGAGGAGCTTTGACTTGTCATGGAACCGGTTCTCGAAAAATGCCGGCAAGGTGAGAGAATTTCCCGCGCGATGGTGTATCTGCGCAGCCGTGAGGAGATGAGGGCCCAGTTTAGAATTGTGCCGATACACAAGCCTACCGCAATCCAGATTTGACCGGTGCCTAACGCGTAAATAGCGCCGGGCAGTCCCATCAAAAGCCAGCCGCTCATATCCGAAGCCTGCGCGCTGAGAGCCGCGACCCAGCCGTTTAAGGAACGCCCGCCCAAGAAATAATCTTCAGAGCTTTTGGTCCTTTTCATAGAAAGGAAACCAATCAAAAGCATTACCAAAAGGTAAACGCCGAATGCGATGAATGTCCATAAATAATCCATGTTTTTTCCCCCTCAATTTTAAACCGTTTTAAAGAGCTGATACCAGCTTAGTATAGCATAAGTTTTTTTCAATTACTACCCGCTTTTTGGACAAATGCGTTAGGGGAGTTTCTTCACTTAATACAAAAAACTAAAAAGGCGCAGCAAAAGCTGCGCTTTTTAGAAAGGAAGGTTATGAAAAAAGTATGTCAAGCCTAAAAGGCAAAGGAGAAATCAATGATCATCCTTCTCAATTTCAATGGGGACTGGCTCCATCATGGAGCTTTGAGTGAGCTCTCCCATTTTGGCAAAGCATTTTATCGAGAAATAGAATCCGGCAATCACTACAACGCTGGTCAGAAGCAAATTAAAAATCATGATGGCACCTCGTTTCTTTTGATTTGTATTTATCTTATCAGAAAATTATGGACACGTTTTGGCTCAAAAAAGAAGAATTTAAGAAGATTTCATGAAAAAATTAATAACAGATGAATATTAGCTTGAGAGAAATCCTCATGGAACAAACAGCTCATAAGCCGGTAAATTCATCATAATTCAAACACTAAGAAATAAAAAAGCGCGGTAGAACCGCGCCCTTTTAAAAAGGAGAGGAAAATTATGAAAAAAGTTCTTGTAAGCAATTTAATGTTTTAGGATATCTATAGTGTAACCAGGAAATGTGTTGGCTGTGTGAAAGCTATATGAATATTTTATAAAAACTATTTTGGACAACCAGCTTGGTTATTTTTGACTTTGCGGCGGATTTGTTTTCCGGGATAACACAAGCGAGAAGAAATATTTTAAATCTTTCGGGATTTTCGAAGCTTTAGGCCTCAACAGGGAAAACATCATTACTCCGTATCAGACAAGGAGATCACCGAGGTCGGGCAGCCTTGCTCCGCAGTGCGGGCGCTTTCCTCCTGGTCTTTGGGAACCTGCTCCTGTGCCACAAAAGCGATGCCGTTGTCGCCGGCGGAAAATACCTCAGGACAAACATCATAGCATTGTCCGCAGGCAATGCAGCCATCCTGATCGATAAATGCGTTCATAAAATCACCTCACGGTTATTATACGCGCTGAATGGCAATTTTAAACACTCAGGATGATAAATCCTGTAAAAATTTATTCAGCACCGCTTTATGAAGCTTTTCATCCTGGGCGATGCGGGCCAAATTAGCGGCCACCTTCGCATCCTTAACACACTGAGACTGACGGGTATACGTGATATAGGCAGCTTCCTCGGCTGCGATATCTATTTTTAATAGCTTGTGGATATCGGCAGTATAGTCAACCATTTTTCCATTCCATGGCAGTGTGATTCCACGCTGATAAGAGAAAAATTTCGGAGTTCCCCCCAACAGGCTGATCAGTTGTCCCAGACGGTGAAAGTGGCGCATTTCTACCATGGCGATTTCCGACAGGGTTTTCGAAATCTCAGGATAATCCTTTTCCAGCCTCCAGGCTTGATAGGTGTATTGGTGGATCGCCGTCATCTCGCTTTTTGCGGCGGATAGGTCGTTGTTCAGCAAGCGCGCCAGACTGGGATTGGGACCACATACCTCCACTGCGGGATAATCGGCCGGATATGTAACGTTGATGCTCATAGAAAGGAACCTCCCGGTAAAATTAGAAATACTAATCTATATGCGCGCGGAAGGTTAAAAAGAAGAACCGTGGGAAAACCATTGGTTCTCCCACGGCAGAAAGCGATGCTTTAATTTGCAAGGGTATGCTTGACCCGGTCCCTTTCCTCGGCGCTCTTCGCATTATTCCAGTGACTCATATCGCCAACCAAATAGCCGGTGATTCTGCGGATATGCTCAAATGGCACCTCCTCAAAGGTGTAATTCAAATTGACAAATTCGCCGTCCATTTCAATATTCAGGGCCTTTAGCTTTCTTTGGGGATTTTTTTCCTGGACATGATCCACATACGCTTGTATTTCCTCGTCGGTCATCACGCCGCCGGTAACGGTTACATAATCTAACATATGAAGCGCTCCTTTTAGTTATTTGATAGTATTACGATACCATATCTTGTGTTATAAGTCAATAATAATTCTTAATATTATTTCATAGGGGCTAAAGCGGAAAGGCTTCTGCATAATATGCCCAGCGCGGCCGGAAAATCCTCTGAAAGCCTTTTCCCATTCCCGCATAAAATGGAAGGATAGAAAGGAGAGAAGGAGCTTTGGTTACCATTAGCTTGTGTATGATCGTAAAAGATGAAGAAGCGGTGCTCAAACGCTGTTTAGAAAGCGCAAAGGAAATTGCCGATGAGATGATAGTGGTAGATACCGGTTCCCGGGATCAGACCAGAGAAATCGCGGAAAAGGAGGGAGCACGGGTATATCAATTCCCATGGATTGATGATTTTGCGGCGGCAAGGAATTTTTCCTTTTCCCAAGCGGTCATGGATTACTGCTTGTGGCTGGATGCCGATGACGTTCTGCTGCCGGAGGATCGGCGCCGGCTGCAAAAGCTCAAGGAGTCCCTGGAGCCTGGCGTTGACATGGTGATGATGAAATACAATACCGCGTTTGATTCCCAAGGAAAGCCGATATTTTCCTATTACCGGGAGAGGCTGATCCGTAATTTTCGGGGATATCGGTGGATGGGAGCAGTCCATGAGGTGATCCCGCCCCAGGGAAAGGTAATTCATTCCACGATCGCGGTGACCCATCAAAAGATGGGAAAAGGGGATCCCGACCGGAATCTTCGGATTTTTGAAAAGCTTCTGCGGGAAGGGAAAACCCTGGACCCGAGGCAGCGGTTTTATTACGCTCGGGAACTTTTTTACCATGAACGATATGAAGGGGCCGCCGAGGAGCTGCTGAATTTTCTTCAAAGCGGTCAGGGATGGGTGGAAAACGAAATTGAAGCCTGCCGCCAGCTTTCCCAATGTTACCGAAAGCTGGGGAGGGAGCGGGAGGTCTTGCCGGCGCTTTTGAAAAGTCTGGAATATGATATCCCAAGGGCGGAGGTTTGCTGTGACATTGGGGCTTATTTTATGGAACGGGAGCGATACCGGCAGGCAGCTTATTGGTATCAGACGGCGGCGTCCTGCGAAAGGGAGGATCAGTCGGGTGGTTTCGTGCTGCCGGACTGCTACGATTACATCCCGTATTTACAGCTGTGCGTCTGCTATGACCGTATGGGAGACTATATAACGGCGAGCATGTATAACGAGAAAGCGGGAAAGTGCAAGCCGGATTCGGAGGCGTACTTGGCAAATAAAACCTACTTTGAGAGAAGGCTTGAGCTTTAGAGGCTTAGGCCATTCGTTGAACAGGAGTGATAGAAGCGCCTAAAGTAAGGGGAACGGCCTGCGGGCGGCCGTCAAAGGCGGGAATTACTTCAAGCATGCGCTGGGAACGGGAAAGGAAAATGAAGATAAAAAGCTGATTGACTTTACTCCATAAAATTGATAAAATATATGAACAAATTGTAAAAGCAGGAGGAACCGGCAAAATGCAGAGAGAAAAATTTTCTTCCCGGTTAGGTTTTTTGCTGATCTCGGCGGGATGCGCCATCGGTCTTGGAAATGTCTGGAGGTTTCCTTATGTGACAGGAGAATACGGCGGCGCTGCTTTTGTGCTGCTTTATTTGTTTTTCCTGCTGGCGCTGGGCCTGCCTGTTATGGTGATGGAATTTTCCGTGGGCCGCGCCAGTCAAAAAGTATCGCCAAATCCTTTGATGTTTTAGAGCCGAAAGGAAGTAAATGGCATTTTTATAAAGTAGTGGGAATCATAGGCAATTACCTGCTTATGATGTTTTATACCACGATTGGCGGATGGATGCTGATCTATTTCATCAAAACCCTGAAAGGAGACTTTGAGGGCCAGTCTGTGGAGCAGGTAGGCGTAATTTTTGAGGGGATCACCGCGAATCCTTGGCTGATGATCGGTGCGATGGTTCTGGTAGTGGCGCTTTGTCTTGGAGTGTGCTCCTTCGGCCTGCAAAACGGGGTGGAAAAGGTTACCAAAGTGATGATGGTTTCCTTGTTCGCCATTATGGTGGTGCTGGCGGTTCATTCGGTCACTATGGAAAACGCGGGAACAGGCCTTGAATTTTATCTTTATCCTCGGTTTGACAAGCTATGGGAAAATGGTTTGGCCGACGCGGTTTTTGCCGCAATGGGCCAAGCGTTTTTTACCTTGAGCATCGGTATGGGCTCGCTTGCGATTTTTGGCAGCTATATCGGCAAAGAACGTTCCTTGACCGGAGAGGCCGTCAGCGTAACGGTGCTGGATACCAGTGTGGCCCTGATTGCCGGCCTGATTATTTTTCCCGCCTGTTCCGCTTTTCATATCAATCCGGACAGCGGCCCGAATCTGATTTTTGTCACACTGCCGAATGTGTTTAATTCCATGCAGGGCGGCCGTGTCTGGGGCGCGTTCTTTTTCGTATTTATGAGCTTCGCCGCTTTTTCCACGATTATCGCGGTGTTTGAGAACATTATCTCCTGCTTGATGGATCTCTTGGGCTGGTCCAGGAAAAAGCTGTGGCTTTCAACCTTCTCGCTATTATCCTCCTGTCTCTGCCTTGCATTTTCGGCTTTAATCTGTGGAGCTCCTTCCAGCCTCTGGGGGCTGGTTCCAATATTCTGGACTTGGAGGATTTTATTGTCAGCAATAATATTCTGCCCTTGGGCTCGCTGGTCTACGTGCTGTTCTGCACAACCCGCTATGGCTGGGGCTGGGATAACTTTATCGAAGAAGCCAATATGGGAAAAGGCATGAAATTCCCCAAATGGGCGAGAGGCTATATGATGGTAGTGGTTCCGGTGATCATTTTGGCTATCTTTATTCAGGGTTACTTTGTAAAATTTGGATGAGAAAAAGCCCCGAATTTTCGGGGCTTTTTCTTGACGGAAAGGAAGCGGGTGACAGATTTTAAAGGAAAGCTGGCACGGAAGGAAGATTATCGTTGAAGAATAAAGGATGCTTATTATGGAATTATGGGATGTCTATGATAAAAAAGGAAGAAAAACCGGAGCGCTGAAGGAGAAGGAGGCCGACTATCTGCCTGGGGAATACCACCTGGCTGTGGAGCTTGGGTATTTAACCGCCGCCGGGAAATTTTAATACAGCAGAGGTCGTGGCACCGGGAAATCCTGCCGGGAAAGTGGAGCCTGACCACTGGAAGAATAATCGCCGGGGAGGATTCCGAACAGGGATGCGTCCGGGAGCTGAAAGAAGAACTGGGAATACAGGTAAAACAGAAAGAGCTCTCCTTTCTGCGCCGGATCGTCCGGGAGGACCCGCTGATTTGGGATATTTACTTTACCTTGCAGGATGTACCTGTAGAGGAGCTTAGGCTGCAAAAGGAGGAGGTAATCCAGGCACGGTGGGTAAGCTTCGATCAGTTCCGCGCCTATCTAAAAAGAGGGTCGGTTTTCCGCTATCCTGAGATTGATGAGGTATTGGACGCCGCGGATGGATGGCTGGATGATATCCTGGGAAAAGAAACGGAAACGTCGTGATCGGAAATGCCCGGCGGCAAAGATTATGCCCGGGGGCACGAAATACAATTGAAAATTTTTCAAAAGCCTTAGAAACACCGCCCTGAGGATCCTTTTTCGGCTGGTGGTTCCTAACAAAATTAAAAACACCGCCGGAGCGCTGAATTTGAAACAGCGCCTCGGCGGTATTAAGACAATGCTATTTTCTGATTGCAAGCCTTCTTTTTGAAATCAATCTAAGATCACCAAAGCCATCAGTACCAGGTTTTCGGTTCCGGTGTTGTCCAGACCGTGACCGAAGCCGTCGGGAGTAAAGGTGATATCTCCGGCACTGACAGGGCGGTTAGTCCCATTGTCGTTATACACGCCCTGACCGGAAATAATATAATAGGTTTCGCTTTCGTTGTGATGCTCGTGGTAGCCGATCTCACAGCCCGGCTCCAAAGTGATTTCCGCATAAATACGGCACTTCCCATTTAATTCTTTTTCGCCCAAAAGATGCTTCATGATGACGTGACCCTTGCCGCCCCTCATATGCTCCTTGATCTCAACTCTAGGTTCCATTTTGTACGCTCCTTTACTTCGTTGTTTTCTTATCAAATTTGTGCCACCGTCTTTGTTTTATTGTACGACCCGAAAACCGGGAAGTCAAGAGATTGTAAAAGGTTTAAGATTATTGCGGCGGCTTTAGCTGGCCGGACTTGAACCGCTCGAAGCTTTCGCTGCTGACCACTAAAATATCTCCCACCTTGATCTTGGTAGAGCCTCTGGGAATAATGGTTTCCCCGTGCCGTTTGATCATGACGATCAGCACTTCCTCCGGGATATTGGCTTCACGAAGCAGCCTGCCAGCGTAGAAATCGTCCTCTGTCACCGGTACCTCCAGCAGCTTGGTATCCACGTCGTCCTGATAATCCGTAAAGGTTTTCAGCACTAGACTGTCATCCTCCTTGTCTACCAAGCCCAGCTTATCCGCGATTTTTGGCAGCAAGGTGCCCTGTACCGCCACAGAAAACAACGCGACAAAAAATACAATATGAAAAATATCATGTTCAATCACTACGCCGCTGCTCATGACAAAAATAGCGAACACAATAGAAGCGGCGCCCCTCAGGCCGGACCAGGAAACCAGAAGCTGCTGGCGGACGGGAGTCTTAAACCAGGAAAGGATCAGGAAGGTGGCCACAGGTCTTGCCACGATGATCATGAATACGGAAATTAAAATGGCTGGCAAGGCCACAGAGGGAATTTTGGAGGGAAATGCCAGCAAGCCTAAAACAAAGAAGATGGCGATCTGCATCAGCCAGGTGATGCCGTCAAAAAAGTGAACCAATGAGGTTTTATGTAATATCTTGCTGTTGCCGAGGACAATTCCTACAATATATACGCTGAGATAACCGTTGCCGCCCAGCCAGGAAGAAAAACCATAAGTGAACAAAGCGGTGCCGATCACCAAAATTGCGTCCATACCATTGATCTCAAAGTTGATTCGGGAGAGGAGCTTCGAGGACAAAAAGGCCACGCCGAAGCCGATGCCAAACCCAAATAAAAGCTGTTTTGCAATCATCCAGGGCAGAGAAATATCGGAAGAGACTGACATGATCGTTAAAATGATAATGGTCATCATATAAGAAACAGGATCATTGCTGCCGCTTTCAATTTCCAGCAAGGAAGCCAAGCCGCCCTTTAAGTTCAGCTTTTTTGAACGCAGGATGGAAAATACGGAGGCGGCGTCAGTAGAACCAACCACCGAACCGGTCAGCAGCCCTTCCAGCCAGCTCATGCCTAAGGCGTAATGGCAGAAAAGGCCAGTTAAAAGGGCTGTAAAGATACTCCCAGGGTCGACATACAGATAGACTGTTTCAGCACCGGCCTGGCGGTGTTCCAGTTGGTGCCAAAGCCGCCATAAAACATGATGAAAATCAGAGCGACAGAGCAGATGGTTTCCGCTAAGCCATAATTGTCAAAGTAGATACCCACAATACCGTCCGAGCCAAAAACCATGCCCAATAAAATGAAGATGAGCAAAGTAGGCACGCCGAAACGATGCAGGAATTTGCTGGAAAACACGCAGAGAATTAAAATAATAGCAGTAATGATAATAGCTACTGTCAAAACAGGCCCTCCCTTATGTGAAAATAAAAAACGCAAATCAATCAGAAGTGCTGGCGGCGCTTCTGATAAAATAGTCTTATAATTATGTTAACAATTTTATTTTAACACATTATTTTGCATAATAAAAGAAAAAGTTGAAAGGTTTTGAGTTTAAATGGAAATTGAACGGAAATTTTTGCTGTCAGGATTCCCGGATTTGCCGGAACTCGAGAGGGCCGAAGTTTTCCAGGGCTATCTGGGGATTTCTCCGGAAGTGAGAATCCGGAGCAAGCGGGTAGGAGAGGCAGAAACTTACCGTTTGTGCTTCAAAGGCGAGGGCAGCCTGGTTCGGGAGGAAATCGAGCTGGACCTGGATAAAGCAACCTTTGAAAGCTTGAAAAAGCTGCTGCCGAAGCCGATGATCCGCAAGGAGTACCGGATTTACCGGCTGGAAAACGGACTCAGGCTGGAATGCAGCCGGGTGGACCCGGGCACAGATACGGAATTTTATTACGCTGAGGTGGAATTTCAGGATCAGCAGCAGGCAGAGATTTTTTCCCCTCCTGATTTTTTGGGCAAAGAGGTCACCTATGACGGCAGCTATCGCATGAAAGCGTACTATCAGCGAAAAAAATAGGAGGGAGCGCAATGCGGTGTTTGGTAATTTACAATCCAGCGGCGGGAAAAAAGGGAGCGTACCGCGGAGTGCGGGAGCAGATACGGTGCTACTGCCAAAAAGAAGGAATCGACCTGGAAGAAGCGGTGACGCAATTTCCAGGCCACGCTGAGAAAATTGCGGAAGCAGCGGCTCGGACGGGGGAACCGGTCAAAATCTATGGCGTAGGCGGCGACGGGACCCTGTGTGAGATCGCGGGCGCGGCGGCAGGCCGGAATCACGTCCAAGTAGGAATTTTCCCGGTGGGATCCGGTAATGATTATATCAGAACCTTTGGCTCTCAAGAGCGCTTTTTGCAGGTGGAGGCGCAGATGAAAGCCCAGCCTGTCAAGGTGGACATGATACAAACAGAGAAAATGCTGTCTCTGAACCTTTGCTCCGCCGGGCTGGATGCCGCGGTGGCCCTACATATGGCCAAATTTAAAAAGCTGCCCTTGGTTTCCGGGCCTATGGCTATAACCTGGCCTGGTAAAATGCGTGTCGGCAAAATGGGAAACGATCTGAAGGTAACCATCGACGGCCATCCGCCCATTCAGGACCGGTTTTTATTCGCCCTGGCGGGAAGCGGGCGGTATTACGGCGGCGGCTACTGCGGCGCTCCGGAGGCGGATCCCTCCGACGGCCTGCTGGACTTTGTCTTGATCCGCAGGTAGGGAGCTCCGTCTGGCAAAGCTACTGTCCGAGTATAAGAAAGGAAAGCATTTGCGGTCCGGTGCCTTTCAGGATATTTTAATTTTTATGCGGGGAAAACGGATGGAAATTACCTGCGAACAGTCTGTTGTGGTAAATTTCGACGGAGAGTGCCAGCCGCTTTCCCAGATTTCCTTTCGGGTGCTTCCCCAGGCGCTGAATTTTTTGGTTCCCGGAGGAAAACAGGCGTGAAACAGATGAAATTTTTGCGGGTTCAGGTGAAAATCGGATTTCGCAGGGGATTTTCGGCAGGAAATTGTAAATAAATTATGAAAACGTAAAATACCTCTTGATTTTTAAAGCAAACCACTATAAAATAGTGTTAGCACTCAGAGGTAATGAGTGCTAAAAATAAGAAATCAAATATTTTATATTCTAAACAAGGAGGAATTTGATTATGACGATCAAACCATTGGCTGACAGAGTGGTCATTAAAATGGAAGAAGCGGAGGAAACCACAAAGAGCGGCATTGTTCTGGCTGGTTCCGCAAAGGAGAAACCCCAGGTAGCTTCCATCGTGGCGGTAGGCCCCGGCGGAATGGTGGACGGCAACCAGATCGACATGTACGTTAAGGTAGGCGATAAGGTTATCACCAGCAAATATTCCGGCACGGAAGTCAAGATCGATGGGGAAGAATACACCATTGTCCGTCAGTCCGATATTCTTGCTGTAGTAGAATAATAAAATTTAGAATGGTTCATTTTACAAATATGGAGGTTGATTGATTATGGCAAAACAAATTGCTTATGGCGAGGATGCAAGAAAAGCTCTTTTAAACGGCATCAACCAGCTGGCTGATACCGTGAAGATTACCTTAGGACCCAAGGGAAGAAACGTGGTGCTGGACAAAAAGTTCGGCGCTCCCCTTATCACCAACGACGGCGTAACCATCGCCAAGGAAATTGAACTGGATGACGCTTTTGAGAACATGGGCGCTCAGCTGGTCAAGGAGGTCGCTACCAAGACCAACGACGTGGCCGGCGACGGTACCACTACCGCTACTTTGCTTGCCCAGGCCCTGATCCGGGAAGGCATGAAGAACGTAACCGCCGGAGCGAATCCGATGGTTTTGAAAAATGGCATCCAGAAGGCTGTCGATACTGCTGTAGAGGCGATCGGCAAGAATTCCAAGAAGGTTGACGGCACTCATGATATCGCCAGAGTTGCCTCCGTGTCCGCCGGCAACGAGTTCATCGGCAATCTGATTGCCGAGGCGATGGAAAAGGTCGGCTCTGACGGCGTGATCACCGTGGAAGAGTCTAAGACCGCCGAAACCTATTCCGAGGTCGTGGAAGGCATGATGTTCGACCGCGGCTACATCACTCCCTATATGTGCACCGATACCGACAAGATGGAGGCTGTTTTGGATGACGCCTACATTTTGATCACGGATAAAAAGATTTCCAATATTCAGGAAATCCTGCCCTTGCTGGAGCAGATTGTGCAGTCCGGCAAGAAGCTTCTGATTGTTGCCGAGGACGTAGAGGGCGAGGCCTTGTCTACCCTGATCGTCAATAAGCTCCGCGGCACCTTCACGGTAGTAGCCGTCAAGGCTCCTGGCTTCGGCGACAGAAGAAAGGAAATGCTCCAGGATATCGCTATTCTCACCGGCGGCCAGGTAATCTCTGAAGAGGTCGGCCTGGAGCTGAAGGAAGCACTATGGCTCAGCTGGGCCACGCCCGTCAGGTTAAGGTCGACAAGGAGAACACCATTATTGTCGGCGGTGACGGAGACAGCGACGCGATTAAGGGCAGAGTTGGACAAATCCGTTCTCAGATTGAGAACACCACCTCTGATTTTGACCGTGAGAAGCTTCAGGAAAGACTGGCTAAGCTGGCCGGCGGCGTAGCCGTCATCAAGGTCGGCGCCGCTACTGAAGTGGAAATGAAGGAAAAGAAGCTGAGAATTGAAGACGCTCTGGCCGCTACTAAGGCCGCTGTGGAAGAGGGCATCGTAGCCGGCGGCGGAACTGCTCTGCTGAACGCCATTCCCGCAGTCGAGAAGCTGGTCGAGGAGTCTCAGGCGATGAGAAGACAGGCGCCGCTATCGTGCTGAAGTCTCTGGAAGAGCCGGTTCGCCAGATCGCCGCAAACGCCGGCGTGGAAGCTCTGTTATCGTTGCCAATATTATGAACGCCAATAAGGTAGGCTATGGCTATAACGCCTTGACCGAGTCCTATGGCGACATGATCGAGCAAGGCATCGTAGACCCCACTAAGGTGACCCGTTCCGCTTTGCAGAACGCCGCTTCTGTGGCCGCGATGGTTCTGACCACTGAATCTCTGGTGGCCGACAAGAAAGAACCCGCTGCTCCCGCTATGCCTGCTGACCCAGGTATGGGCGGCATGTATTAATCTGATTTTTCCAGGAACCCGGAACAGAAATTTCTGTTCCGGGTTCTTTTTTTGGTTATTCTAAGAATATAAGCGCATACAGTTAATATGGGCGGAATCAGGGAATGTACCCTGGCCGATGAAAAACCGCGCCTGCGTCCGCTGGGATTCGCCTGGGTTTGCCTGGGATAGCCCTGGGGAGTAGCTTTGAAAATTCGTTAAAAATTGAACAAAATCCTGCTTTTTGAGGATTTGTAATTTAAATTTAATTCTGGTATGATAAGATCAATGCAAAGCTTAGCAGAAACAAACATTGGGAAAGGAGGATTTTCATGGATGTGATGCAGTATATCTGGATTGCCGCCATCGTGCTGCTGGCAATTTTGGAAGGAGCGACGGCCCAGTTGGTGTGTATATGGTTCGTGATCGGCGGCATCGCGGCGTTGGTCACCAGTATTTTTACCGATGTGATTTGGATTCAGCTGACCGTGTTTGTGGCGGTTTCTATCTTGTCCCTTCTGATCACCAGGCCGCTGGTAAAAAAAGCGATGTCCTTTCAAAAGGAGGATACCAACGCGGGCAGAATCGTCGGACAAAAGGGCATTGTAACAGAGGCCGTTGAAAATGATCAGGGGAAAGGCCAGGTCAATGTCTCCGGCAGCATCTGGACTGCCCGTTCCATGGACCAGACTGTGATTCCCAAGGGTGCTTCAGTGCTGGTGGATGCGATTGAGGGCGTAAAATTGATTGTTCATCCCATTGAAGAGAAAGAATAACGGAGCAACAAAGGAGGAAAAATTATGCCAATTGAGATTATTGTAATACTGGTTCTTTTAATTATCCTGCTGCTGATTATTATCTGCAATATCAAAATCGTGCCCCAAGCTCAGGCTTATGTTATGGAGCGCTTAGGCGCTTACCACTCCACCTGGGGAACCGGACTCCACGTAAAGATTCCTTTCGTGGACCGGATCAGCCGTAAGGTATCCCTGAAGGAGCAGGTAGTGGATTTTCCGCCCCAGCCGGTAATCACCAAGGATAACGTAACGATGCAGATCGACACTGTAGTGTATTTCCAGATTACAGACCCGAAAATGTATACCTACGGCGTGGAACGCCCGATCTCCGCGATTGAAAATCTGACCGCTACCACTTTGAGAAATATCATCGGCGATCTGGAGCTGGACCATACCCTGACTTCCCGCGATGTGATTAATACCAAAATTCGTGTGATTTTGGACGAAGCAACCGACGCCTGGGGGATCAAGGTTAACCGTGTGGAACTGAAAAATATCCTGCCGCCTCCAGAGATTCAGGATGCCATGGAAAAGCAAATGAAAGCGGAGCGTGAGCGCCGCGCCAAGATTCTGGATGCCGAGGGCGCCAAGAGAAGCGAGATTCTGGTGGCCGAGGCCATAAGGAAGCGGCGATTCTGCGCGCCGACGCTATGAAGGAAACCAAAATCCGAGAGGCCCAGGGTGAGGCGGAGGCGATCCGCTCCGTACAGCAGGCCTATGCTGACAGCTTGAAGCTTCTGAATGAAGCTAAGCCTACCGACCGGGTAATCGCCCTGAAGAGCCTGGAGGCTTTCCAAAAGGCTGCCGACGGCAAGGCAACCAAGATCATTATTCCCTCCGAGATTCAATCTATGGCGGGCTTAGCCGCCTCAGTGAAAGAGCTTTTCGTGGACGGAAATATTTCAGACCAGCAGTAGCACTATGATTTGGGAATAGAATCCAGAGGCTGTCAGAAATCATGAGCGTAAGTTACAAGCTCGAATTTGATAGCGCCGCCGGAGCCTGTTGAATACAGGCTCCGGCTTTCTTTTTATCATTCATCTGTTTTCCTTGAAAGAAAAAAAGGAAAACTCGGCAAAATCTCCAGAAACCCAATAAAAATGCGGCAAAAATATTACTTGAAAAATTTCAGGAATTGCAATAGAATAAAATGTATAGAGTAGAATTTGGGGAGGACTGTGCGATGGGGTTCATGATGATGTTTTTGGTTGAGATTCATGGCGAAATCGCGAGAAGACCCGGATTAGAAGGCTAATGGGCAGGCTGCGGCTTTTTTGTGCTGCAGCCTGTATTTTTGTGAATGAAGCAAAGGAGAGAAAGAAAATGGCGGATTGTAAAAAAGTAGCGGTTATCATGGGGAGCGACAGCGATTTTCCCACTGTGTCCGGCGCGGTAAAGACCTTGAAGTCTTATGGAGTACCGGTGGAAGTGCATGTCATGTCTGCCCATAGAACGCCGGAGGAGGCCGCCCGGTTTTCCTCTCAGGCCAAAGCGGAAGGCTTTGGGGTTATTATTGCGGCGGCGGGGAAAGCGGCCCATCTTGCCGGAGTGCTGGCGGCCCATACTACTTTGCCTGTGATTGGAATTCCGATCAAATCTTCTACCTTAGATGGATTGGACGCCTTGCTGGCCACAGTTCAAATGCCGAAGGGCATCCCGGTGGCTACAGTGCCATCGACGGCGCGGACAATGCGGCGCTGCTGGCGGTTCAAATTTTAGCCCTATCCTGCGAGGAGCTTTCTGAAAAGCTGGAAACGATGAAGGAACAGATGGCCCAGGGTGTGGCCGCGAAGGATCAGGCTATTCAGGAGAAGGTCAAAGAGCTGTAATTTTCAGGAGGGAAAGCTATGTTGGGAAAGCCTCATGAAGAATGCGGGCTGTTTGGTATTTACAATCAGGATGACCTGGATGTGGCGGAAAAGACCTATTTGGCCCTTTACGCCCTTCAGCATAGAGGCAGGCAAGCGCCGGAATCGCTGTGAATCAGAATGGAAAGATCAGCTTTCACAAGGATGTCGGCATGGTTCCGGAGGTATTTCATGAAAGCGATCTGGAGGAGCTGGGCCAGGGACAAATGGCGGTAGGCCATGTCAGAGACGCCTCCAATGATAAGAGGGATCGGTCAGTGCCCAGCCTCTGTCTATGCGGTATGTGAAAGGCCCGCTGGTGATTGCCCACAACGGCGCTCTCAGTAATTTTTCCAAGGTTCGTGAGGAGCTGGAGGAAGGCGGCGCGATTTTTCAGACGACTACCGACGCGGAAATGATCGCCTATACCATTGCCCGTCAGCGCTTGAATACCGGTACCATCGAACAGGCTGTGGAGCTTGCTATGGACAAGCTGGAGGGCGCCTATTCCTTGATTATAATGACCCCCGGAAAGCTGGTGGGAGCCAGAGATCCCCAGGGCTTTCGGCCCTTGGCGCTGGGAAAGTGCGGCAACAGCTATATGCTGGCCTCGGAAAGCTGCGCCTTTGACAGCATCGGCGGGGAATTTATCCGGGATGTAGAGCCCGGAGAGATTATCGTCATCAATAAAGAAGGGCTAAAAAGCGTTAAGGCGAAATGCGGGAGGAAAAGCTCTCTCTGCATATTTGAATATGTTTATTTTTCCCGTCCCGATTCCATTGTGGAGGGAGTCAGCGTGAATATCGCCCGCCAGGAAGCGGGAAAAATTCTGGCCAGAGAGCATCCGGTGGAAGCGGATATGGTCTGCGGCGTGCCGGATTCCGGCTTGGATGCCGCCTTGGGCTTCTCCCAGGTTTCCGGGATCCCCTTTGGTTACGGCCTGCTAAAGAATAAATATACGGGCCGGGCCTTTGTCTACGGAAAAAGGGAGCTGGTGGAAAATTCCGTCCGGGTGAAAATGACCGCGCTGAAGGAATCAGTGCGGGGCAAAAGGCTGGTTCTCATCGACGATTCCATCGTCAGCGGCGGCACCAGCGCCTATATCGTCAAGATCCTGCGGGAAGCCGGAGCCAGGGAAGTGCATATGCGGGTCTCTTCTCCGCCTTTCCTATATCCTTGCTATTTCGGTACGGATATCAGTTCCAAGAATAACTTGATTGCCCGGGAAATGGATTTGGAGCAGATCCGCCGCCATTTAGATGTGGATTCCTTAGGCTATCTCAGCATCGAGGGCGTGCGCTCTATCGCCGGAAACAGCCGCTTGGGAATTTGCGACGCCTGCTTCAGCGGTAACTATCCGATTCCGGTTTCCGAGGAGCACAGAGAAGATAAATTCAGCAAAAAGCTGGAAAAATAATATGACAGAATAACGGAGGGACTCTCATATGAAGAGCTTCAGCGACAGCTATAAGGCCGCGGGTGTAGACGTAACCGCGGGTTATCGAGCGGTGGATTTAATGAAAAAACATGTGGCCAGAACGAAAACTGACGGTGCGATTTCCAGTATCGGCGGCTTCGGCGGCCTGTTCCAGCCTAATCTTACCGGCATGGAGCAGCCTATTTTGGTTTCCGGCACCGACGGCGTGGGGACAAAGCTGAAAATTGCCTTTTTGCTGGATAAGCATGATACCATCGGTATCGACTGCGTGGCCATGTGCGTCAACGACGTAATCTGCGTCGGGGCTAAGCCGCTGTTTTTCCTGGACTATATCGCCGTGGGAAAAAACTATCCGGAAAAAGTAGCCGAGATCGTCTCCGGCATTGCGGAGGGCTGCGTCCAGTCCGGATGCGCCTGATCGGCGGGGAGACTGCGGAAATGCCCGGCTTTTATCCGGTGGATGAATACGATGTGGCCGGCTTTAGCGTTGGAATTGTGGACCGGAAGAAAATGATCGACGGCACCCAAATGAAGGCGGGAGACGCGATTGTGGGGATTCGCAGCTCCGGCGTTCACTCCAACGGCTTTTCCCTGGTCCGCAAAATTTTTAATATTGACGAAAGCTCCGCCAGGCGGTATGTGCCGGAATTTGGGAAGACCTTAGGCGAGGAGCTTTTAACCCCCACTAAGATCTATGTAAAGGCTGTAGAAAGCCTGCTTTCCGCCTGCCCGGTTAAGGCGATTTCCCATATTACCGGCGGCGGCTTTTATGAGAATATTCCCCGCATGATGACCGACGGGCTGACCGCGAAAATTGAAAAAGCGGCGGTGCCGGTGCTGCCGGTGTTTGAGGTCATGGCTAAAACCGGAAATATTCCGGAGCGGGACATGTTCAATACCTTTAATATGGGTGTTGGCATGTGCGTGGCTGTGGATAAAAATGACGTTCACAAGGCAGTGGCGGCGATCGAGGCCGCCGGAGAGAAAGCCGTGGTATTGGGCGAGATCGTTTCCGGAGATGAGGGTGTGATCCTATGCTGAATATCGCTGTTTTGGTCAGCGGCGGAGGCACGAACCTGCAGGCTATGCTGGATGCCAAGGCCAGGGGGGAAATCCCTAACGGCCGCTTTGCCTGCGTGGTCGCCAGCAATCCAAAGGCCTACGCCTTGGAGCGGGCAAAAAATGCCGGGGTGGAGACGGAGGTGCTGGTGCGGAAGGAGTTTTCCACCCAGGACGCTTATGACGACGCCTTGCTGGGTCTGCTGGAGAGGCACAATATAGATCTGGTGGTGCTGGCCGGCTTTATGACCATCTTAAGCGAACGGGTGGCCAAGGCCTACGCTTACCGGATGATCAACGTCCATCCGGCATTAATCCCTTCCTTCTGCGGACAAGGCTATTATGGCCTGCGGGTCCATGAAGCGGCGCTGGAATACGGCGTTAAGGTTACTGGGGCAACGGTTCATTTCGTCAACGAGGTGGCCGACGGAGGTGCGATCATTTTGCAGAAAGCCGTGGAGGTGCAAAACGGCGACACGCCTGAGATCCTGCAAAAGCGGGTGATGGAGCAGGCGGAATGGGAAATCCTGCCCAAGGCGGTGTCTTTGTTCTGCGATGGAAAAATTAAAATTCAGGCTGGTAAGGCCGTTGTCATAGAGTAGGTTCTGCGAAAAAAACGCGGCAAGGGCCGTTTAGAATATTACAAGACGAATCGGCAAATCAAAGCAAATTGCCCCTTCATCCGTTTGATTTAGCGTTATCTGCTCCTATGAATTTTTATCAGCAGGCTTGCGGCACGAATCCTGGAAGCGGCCAGCTGTGGAGAGCGGATGGTGAGAAAGCTTTCAGAACGGCCGCTTGCCTGATAAAGGCCAGCATAACAGCAGGGCCTAAGCGGCTCTTGATTTTGCCGGTGTGATTGAGAAGAGGGGAGAATGTGACTATGAATCCAGTAAAACTCAGCGGGGAGCTTAGCTCCAATACCTATCCAGGCAGAGGCATCGTGCTTGGAAAAAGCCAGGACGGCAGGCACGCCGCCATCGCTTATTTTATTATGGGCAGAAGTGAAAACAGCCGAAACCGGATTTTTCGGAAAACGACAGAGGCGGTATCAAAACCGAGGCCTTTGACCCGGCTAAGCTGGTAGATCCGTCATTGATTATTTATAATCCGGTGCTGGTTCTGGGAGACGCAACCATTGTCACCAACGGCGACCAGACCGACACGGTTTACGATTTCATGAAAGAGGGAAAGACCTTTGAGGAGGCTCTGCGCACCCGCACCTTTGAGCCGGACGCCCCCAATTATACGCCAAGGATCAGCGGCGTGGTGCGGTTAAAGGATGGCTTTTCCTATCAGCTTTCCATTTTGAAAAGCGCCAACGGCAATCCGGATTCCGTGCAGCGCTTCTTCTTTGACTATGCGCAGCCGGAAAGCGGCGTCGGCCGCTTCATCCATACCTATCGCTGCGATGGAAGCCCGATCCCATCCTTTGAGGGAGAACCGACTCCGGTGACCATCGAAGGAGATTTGGAGGCGTTCACCAGCAGCGTATGGGAAAGCCTTAACGAGGACAATAAGGTTTCCCTGTTCACTCGGTTTATTGACTTGGAAACGGGAAGCTGCGAGACTAGAATCGTGAATAAAAACCAATAAGGAGGAAAGCTTTTATGGCAAACGAATTAATGCTGAAATACGGCTGCAATCCCAACCAGAAGCCGTCTAAAATTTTTATGAAGGATGGGGGGGAGCTGCCCATCACCGTATTAAACGGCAAGCCTGGATATATCAACTTTTTGGATGCTTTCAACTCATGGCAGCTGGTAAAGGAGCTGAAGCAGGCCACTGGACTGCCGGCAGCGGCTTCCTTTAAGCATGTCAGCCCAGCCGGCGCCGCCGTGGGAACTCCTCTGACGGATACTTTGAAGCAAATCTATTTTGTGGACGATCTGGGAGAGCTTTCTCCTTTGGCCTGCGCTTACGCCAAGGCCAGAGGCGCGGACCGCATGTCCTCCTACGGCGATTTTATCGCCTTGTCCGAGGTGTGCGACGTGCCCACCGCTAAAATTATCCAGCGGGAGGTTTCCGACGGTATTATTGCCCCGGGCTATACCGGCGAGGCCCTGGAAATTTTAAAATCCAAACGGAAGGGCAGCTATAATATTGTTCAAATCGATGAGAACTACCAGCCGGCTCCTGTGGAGCATAAGGACGTTTATGGCGTTACCTTTGAGCAAGGCAGAAATGAGCTGAAGATCGGCCAAGAACTGCTTTCTAATGTGGTGACCCAAAATAAGGATTTGCCGGAAAACGCCAAAATTGATCTGCTGATTTCGTTGATTACCCTGAAATATACCCAGTCCAATTCCGTATGCTATGTGAAGGACGGCCAGGCCATCGGCGTAGGCGCGGGCCAGCAGAGCCGGATTCACTGCACCCGCTTGGCGGGCAACAAAGCGGATATTTGGTATCTGCGGCAGCATCCCAAGGTGCTGTCTTTACCCTTCAAGCAGGACATCCGCCGTCCCGACCGGGATAATACCATCGACGTTTATATTTCCGACGATTACATGGATGTGCTGGCTGACGGTATCTGGGAGCAGTTTTTCACCGTGAAGCCGGAGCCGCTTTCCAGAGAGGAAAAGAAAGAATGGCTGAAAACCCTGAGCGGAGTCGCTTTGGGCTCCGACGCTTTCTTCCCCTTTGGCGACAACATCGAACGGGCTCACCGGTCCGGCGTTCAGTATATTGCCCAGCCCGGCGGTTCTATCCGTGACGATAATGTGATTGATACCTGTGACAAATACAATATCGCGATGGCCTTTACCGGTATTCGTTTGTTCCATCATTAATGGGAGGAAGCCTTATGCGTATTTTAATGGTCGGCTCCGGCGGAAGGGAGCACGCTTTGATCCGCAAGCTGAAGGAAAGCCCGCGGTGTGAGGAAATCTACTGCGCGCCGGGCAACGGCGGTATTTCGAAGGACGCCGTTTGTGTCGATATTTCTGCAGAGGATATTGACGGTATTGCGGCGTTTGCTAAAGAAAAAAATATTGATTTGGTGTTTGTGGCGCCTGACGATCCGTTGGCAGCCGGCATGGTGGATGCCTTGGAGCAGGCGGGAATCCGGGCATTTGGACCGAGGAAAAACGCCGCTGTTATTGAGAGCAGCAAGGTATTTTCTAAAAATCTGATGAAAAATATGGCATACCTACCGCGGGATACGAGGTATTCAGCGAGCCTAAAAAGGCGATAGACTACATTACGGCGCAAAATAAGTTTCCTGTAGTGGTCAAGGCCGACGGCCTCGCCTTGGGTAAGGGAGTGATGATCTGCCAGGATCTGGAAGAGGCGAAAGAGGCGGTCCACTCTATTATGGAAGACAAAATTTTTGGAGCTTCCGGCAACCAGGTCGTAGTAGAGGAATTTATTACCGGGCCGGAAGTGTCTGTGCTGTCTTTTACCGACGGAAAAACGGTAGTGCCTATGGTTTCCTCTAAGGATCATAAGCGCGCCTATGACGGGGATCGTGGGCTTAATACCGGAGGTATGGGTACTATCAGCCTAATCCCCATTACAGCGGGAGATGGCTCGGCGGTGCATGAAGGAAATTTTTCAGCCAACCATCGACGCTATGAGAGAAGAGGGAAGACCCTTCCAAGGCTGTCTATATTTCGGCCTGATGCTGACCCAGGACGGTCCGAAGGTCATCGAGTATAATTCCAGGTTTGGTGATCCGGAAACCCAGGTGGTTCTTCCCCGGTTGAAAACCGACCTTGTGGAGATCCTAGAGGCTTGCATTGACGGCACGCTGAAGGAACTTGATATTCAGTGGTCCGATGAGGCGGCTGCCTGTGTGGTTATGGCCAGCGGCGGTTATCCAAAATCCTATCCCAAGGGTATTGAAATCAAGGGCTTGGACGAAAACGGCCAAATCAGCGGCGCTACGGTTTATCACGCCGGCACCGTTTACCGGGACGGCAGATTTTTCACCAACGGCGGCCGTGTCCTTGGAGTGACCGCCTGCGGCGCTGGTCTTGACGAAGCTCTGGAGAAAGCCTATGACGCTGTAGAGAGAATCTCTTTCGACGGCGCCCATTACCGGAAAGACATCGGAAAAATTGGGATTCAATAAGTCGAAGCTCGTTCTTTGTTTGGTCCGGTTTAAATGCTTTAGGAGACTGCAAAGCGCAAGAACAGGTCCAATTGAGAATAGATTTCAGAAGGAAAAACAAAGGAAAAAGAGCCGGTGGATTTCCCACCGGCTCTTATATTGCGTCTTTTAAATATTTTTAGCTTTCAGAAGTTCAAAATTCTTTATTTCCTATTTGGCTGTTGAATTCTGGTTGGCTTGAGCCTGTTTTGAATCGTCTTACTCGGCAGAGCTCTGGTCAGCCAGGCGTCGGCGATGTCCAAAGCCAAATAAAGGCCCGGCTTTTCGCTGGATTTTACGATCTGCTTTCTGGTGCGAATGTTAGGATCGGTATACATTAGCTGCACTGTAACCTTGGTTCCCACATCTAAATCCACCGATTTTTTGGTGTCCTTGACATCCATTTTAATCACGTATTTGTCCGCCATGCTCCCGTAATAAAGGGTTTTTCCGCAGCGGACCAAGGGCTTCCCTTTATAGGTAAGATATTCTGATTTTCCCATTCGTCTAAAACCTCCTGTAAATTTGTCTATTGAAATTTTACGTTTTCAATCTCCTATAAGATAATAATTATAGCACAAAAAAGTAAATTGGTAAAGCACAAAAATAAGGGCTGTAAATAACAGCCCTTATTTTGCTGATATTGGGTAGGTTTTATCCGTCTAAATAAGATTTTAAGAGCACCTGCAGAAGCTCGTCACGGTCAATCCTGCGGATAAGACTGCGAGCGTTGTTGTGTGTCGTAATATAAGTCGGATCCTCAGATAGAATATAACCCACCATTTGATTGATAGGGTTGTAGCCTTTCTCCCGCAGAGCGTCGTAAACGATAGTCAGCACCCGTTTGATATCGCCCTCCCGGTCTGTTCCAAGGGAAAAAGTCATGGTCTTATCATGCATGGAATCACCTCCGATACTGTCATGATACAATAGGAAGCCGAGAATTTCAAGTATAAATTATGAACAAAGTTTCTGCAATGTTTCCGTTAAAAAATTTACCGAATACTTTTACAATGCGTTCTTTAAGCGGATGCAGGGCGGTATTGAAAAATATTCGTCAGCCCGCAAGTCCTTATTAGGGAATAGGAGACACATGCTGCGGGATGGCTTCTCTTTCGGATCACGTCCGCAGCTTTACATCCATTTTTTCCAGCGCCTTCATAATCCGCTTCATGGCGGCGTTGACCTGTTCCTCGCCCAGGGTGCTGTCGGCGGAGCGCAGGGTAATGTTGAAGGCCACGCTCTTTTGTCCCGCGGCAATCTGCTTGCCCTGGTATACGTCGAACAGCTTAATGGATTCGAGAATCTGGCCGCAGGCGGACTGAATCGTTTTTTCCAGAGTCAGTACCGGGATGCTTTCCTCGCACAGAAGCGCCAAATCCCTGGTAACCGCCGGGAATTTGGGCAGGGGATGGTACTGCTTTTCCGGAGAGGCGTGGGTGAACAGCAGATCTACATCCAAAGTCACCGCGTAGACTTTTTCGTCAATTCCGTAATTCTCCGCTACCTTGGGATGGATCTGGCCGAAGTAACCCAGCACGTCGTCACCGGCGGAAAGCTTGGCGCACTGCCCAGGATGGAAGGCAAACTGGTCACGTACAGCCTCGATGTCCCAGTTATACAGAGAAATTTGGTCGAACAGCGCCTCGACAATGCCCTTTACGGTGAAGAAATCCAAACCGTCGCCGCCATAAAAGCCGCAGATCAGCTTGTTCTTTTCTACAGGCAGTTCATTTTCCGCAGTGGGAATGTATTCTCTCGCAATTTCAAACAGATGAGCGGAAGCGTTGCGGTTGTTGTAGTTCCGCTGTAAAATCTCCAGCATAGAGGGAAGAGCCGTGGTCCGCATAATGCTGGTGTCCTCACCCAAGGGATTGCTGATGACCACGCTTTTCCGCAGGGGAGAATCAGCGGGCACCAAAATCTTGTCGTAAACCTTAGGGGAAACGAAGGAATAGGTCATGATCTCGCTTAAGCCGGCGGCCAGCATGGTGCGGCTGATGGTTTGGTCGAATTTCTGGCGGGCGGAATATTTTCCCTGGGCTCCGCCCCGGATCGAAGTGGAGGGAATCTTATTATACCCATAAAACCGTGCGATTTCCTCGGCAATGTCCGCTTTATGAACCAGATCGGGCCGATAGGTGGGAACGATCACAAGATCACCGTCGAACTGGCAGCCCAGCTTGGACAGAATCGTTCTCATTTCTTCTCCCGAAAGGCTCAAATCCAGGAACCGGTTGATCCAGTCCGCTTCCAGAGGAATTTTGCGAGGCAGGGCCTTGGAGTGATCGTCCATGATAATGCCATCCATCACGTCGCCGGCGTCCAGCAGCTCTACCAGCTCGCAGGCGCGGTTTAAAGCGGGGATACAGTTGTTGGGATCCAGGCCCTTTTCATAACGAGAGGAAGCGTCGGTTCTCATTCCCTGGTCTCTGGCAGTGATCCGGACGGAGCTGCCCAGGAAATTCGCGGATTCAAACACGATGGTGGTGGTGTCGTCCACAATGCCGCTGTATTCGCCGCCCATCACGCCGGCGATTGCCACCGGTTTGCCGGCGTCAGCGATCACCAGCTGATTATCGGTGAGCACATGGTTGGTGCCATCCAGAGTGGTGATTTTTTCGCCGTTTTTTGCCCGACGTACCCGGATTTTTCCCTCGTCGATGGATCTCAGGTCAAAGGCGTGCATGGGCTGGCCGTATTCCAGCATGACGTAGTTGGTGATGTCCACGATGTTGTTGATGGGACGAACCCCATAACCCGCAGCCGCTCCCGGAGCCAGCGGGGAGAAGGCTTGACTCTTACGTTTTTCACGATCCTGGCGGAGTAAATGGGGCACAGGTCTGGTGCCTCGATTTTCACATCCAAAAGGCCGGCGCAGTCGCCGTGTCCGGCTTTCACTACCGGGGTATGAAGCTTTAGTTCCTTATCAAAGGTGGCGGCGGCCTCTCTGGCCAAGCGATGACGGAGAAGCAGTCCGGACGGTTGGAGGTAATTTCAAACTCCACGCCGGTGTCGTTCAGGCCGATGACGGAACGGATATCCTGTCCCAGCTCGCACTCCTCCTGGAGAACGAAAATGCCGTCCTCGATAGCGTAGGGGAAGTCGTGAGCGGTCAGTCCCAGCTCGCCCAGGGAGCACATCATGCCGCAGCTTTCCACGCCTCGAAGCTTGCCTTTTTGATTTTGGTGCCGTTTACCAGGGTGGAGCCGTCTAACGCCACCGGAACCTTATCGCCGGCCGTCAGATTGCTGGCGCCGGTGACGATCTGGATGGGCGCCTCGCCGCCGGCGTCTACCTGGCAGACTACCAGCTTATCGGCGTCGGGATGCTTTTCAATGGAAAGCACTTGGCCTACCACTACTTTATCTAATTTTTCGCCTTCGATTTCCCAGCCCTCGACCTTGGAGCCGCTCATGGTCATCGCTTCTGCGAACTCTCTGGGGGACATAGGGTCTAAGGTGACGAATTCGCTGAGCCATTTCATGGATAAGTTCATTTTCTTTGTCCTCCTTCCTTAAAACTGCTTTAGGAATCTCACGTCGTTCTCATAGAACAGACGGATGTCGTCGATATTATAGCGGCGCATGACCACGCGCTCCAAGCCCATGCCCAGCGCGAAGCCGCTGTAAACCTCGGGATCGATGCCGCAGTTGGAAAGCACCTTGGGATGGACCATGCCGCAGCCTAAAATCTCGATCCAGCCCTCGCCCTTGCAGAGACGGCAGCCCTCGCCTTTACAGTTAAAGCACTGAACGTCTACCTCGGCGGAAGGCTCGGTAAAGGGAAAGTGATGGGGACGGAACCGAACCACGGAGTCCTCGCCGTAAAGGCGCTTGATGAAGGTCTCCAGAGTCCCTTTCAGATCGGCGAAGGTGATGCCCTTATCCACCACTAAGCCTCGATTTGGTGGAACAAGGGGGAGTGGGTGGCATCCAGCGCGTCAGAGCGGTAAACCCGGCCGGGAGAAATGATCCGGATCGGAGGCTTTTTCTGCTCCATCACACGCACCTGCACCGGAGAGGTCTGGGTTCTGAGCAGGATATTCTCGTTGATATAAAAGGTATCCTGGGTATCCCGGGCCGGATGGTCCTTGGGGATGTTCAGGGCCTCAAAGTTGTAGTAGTCGGTTTCCACCTCGGGACCGTCGGCGATTTCAAAGCCCATGCCGATGAAAATCTCCTTGATCTCATCAAGGACAATGGACAGGGGATGCTTGGCGCCAAACTGGGGGCGCTTTCCCGGCAGGGTCACATCCAGCTTCTCGCTTTCCAGCCGGGCAGCCATTTGGCTTGCCTTGATTTCCGTCAGACGGGTCTCGATATCCGTTTCGATCCAGGAACGGACCTCGTTGCCAGCTGGCCGATCACCGGGCGCTCCTCCGGAGAGAGCTTTCCCATCTGCTTTAAAATACCGGTGAGCTCTCCCTTTTTCCCTAGAAACCTTACACGAAGCTCGTCGATTTCCTGAGGAAGCTTGGCGTTGGCTAACGCGGCCGCCGCGCGGCTTTTGATTTCTTCCAACTGCTGTTTCATTGTTTTCACCTCATCAATATTGTCTTGGACACGGTTAGGGACGTTTTATCAGCAGGCAATAAAAAAAACGCCTGCGCCCCAACAGAAAGGGACGAAGACGTATCTCCGCGGTACCACCCTAATTTTTGCAGCAGAGCAAACACTCTTTCGGCGGATAACGGTGCCGGCCGTCATGGCTACATAAGAGGTTCAGCCATGCCGCTCCAAAGGGAACTTCATCCTTTTACAGTAATAGCCGGACTTTCAGCATGAAAAACATACCCGGCCTCTCTGAAAAACCGCTCTAAAGGACTACTTCCTTTTTCACTGCGTTCTCTTAGCTTACAAATAAATATACCACTATTTTGTGGATTTTGCAAGAGATTTTTTTCTTAAGCGATATTCACAGTAATTTCATTGTATTCCGAATTTTCTTATGATATACTGGATAGCAGAAAATATTTTGGGAGGAACATCCATGGACGTTTTTGTTGAACAGATTGTAAAAAAGCGCAATACCACGAAGGATATCGCGGTAATTGTGGGCATTATTCTTGCGGCTTTGATTTTATGCTTCGTATTTGCCATTATTCTTCCGGCGCTCGTGCCGATTTTGGGAACCCTTTCCTTGTTTTTGGTGGCCGGTACAATTTTCGGTGCGTATTGGCTGATTTCCAGCATGAATCTTGAATTTGAATACGCAGCGACCAATGGGGATCTGACGGTTGATAAAATTATCCACCGCAGAAAAAGAAAGCGCGTTATTAACCTGGATTCCAAGGACATAGAGACAATGGGAAAATATAAGGCGGCGGATCACGCTCAGAAGCGTTACGACAAACGGATCAATGCCGCGCGGGATGAAAACGCCGAGGATTGCTGGTATCTTACCATGCGCCACAACCAGTTTGGAAATATCCTTTTGACCTTTTCACCAGATGAGCGTACTCTCAGCGCCCTAAAGCCCTTTATCAAGCGTCAGCTGGCGGTGGAGGTGTTTGGCAGAGATGCCTTCCGTCGGACTTGACCTGGTCGAGATTGGCCGCGTTCAGAAAGCGATGAAGCGCAGCCGGTTCTGCCGGAAGATCTTAGGCGGTGAGGAATACCGGCAGCTGGAAAAGCGGGGCTTCCCGCCTCAAAGCGTGGCGGCGAGCTTCAGTGCCAAAGAGGCTTTTTCCAAAGCCATCGGCACCGGCGTCAGAGGTTTTTCCCTTGCCGATGTGGAATTGCTGCGCCAAGAAAATGGAAAGCCCTATTTACGCTTACAAGAGAGGGCAAAGACGACAGCGGAGAAAGCCGGGTTTACGGTTTTCTCCGTTAGTGTTACCCATACGAGGGAATACGCCGCCGTGGCAGTGCTGGCGTATGAAGGATAAAAATAGAAAGAAGAGACTGCTATGTTGATTTTAAATTGTGAGCAGACGAGAAAGCTCGAGCAGTCCGCCGTGGATAACGGCTGCACCTATTTGGGTTTGATGGAGAGAGCGGGCCGGGAGGCGGCGGCTTTCATTCAGCAGGCCCTTTCTCAATTTCGGAGAAAAACCGTGATCCTCTGCGGCAGCGGCAACAATGGAGGAGACGGCTTTGTGGTGGCCCGCTGTTTGGCGGGCTGGAGCGGCGACGTCCTGGTGGTTATGCTAAGCGGACAGCCTAGAACCGGCGACGCACTGACGATGTATCAGAAGGCCCCGTGAAACCGCTGGCGTGCGGTTTTCCGGGTATCCGGATGACAGGCTGGAAAAGGAAATTCAGGAAGCTGACTTGATTGTGGATGGAATTTACGGGATCGGGTTCCATGGGGCCGTAAAGGAAGAGTATCTGCCGGTGATTCGGTGGACCAATCGATCCGCGGCCAAGGTGGTCAGCCTGGATTTGCCCAGCGGGGTTGCCTGCGATTTCGGTAAGGTAGAGGGAGAAGCCGTTCAGGCGGATTATACGGTTACTTTTTCTGCCTTAAAGCTTTCCCAGGTGCAGTATCCCGCTATGGAATACTGCGGCGAAATTCATGTGGCGAATGTCGGGATTCCTGAAAAAGTGTATAGGGAAAGCGGCTTTGAAGCGGAAACCACCGGCCTGTGGGCCCTGGAAAGAATCCTGGCGCCTAGAAAGCTTAATACCAATAAAGGGAGCTTTGGGTATCTGTTGTCCCTTTGCGGAAGCCGGGGGATGGCGGGCGCCGCGGTGATGAGCGCCCAGGCTGCATCCCGTTGCGGAGTAGGCTTGATTGATTTAGCTCTGCCGGAAAGCGTTTATCCTGCCGCAGCGAGCGCCATTAGGGAATCGGTGTTTACCCTTTTGCCGGAACAGGAAAATGAAATATCCATTTCGGAGGCGGAAGCCTTGTTGTCCGGCAAGCTGGCGCATAGGACCACCGCCTGCCTGGTTGGATGCGGCTTGGGAACCAGCCGGGAGGCTCAAAAGCTGGTAGAATATCTGTTGGCCCACAGCAAGGCGCCTATGGTCATCGACGCCGATGGCTCAACGCTATCGCGGCCGAGCCGGAAATGCTGTCAAAGGCCCAGGCGCCTTTGGTGCTGACCCCTCACCCGGGAGAAATGGCCCGCTTGCTGAAAACTACCGTTCAGGACGTACAGCGCCACAGGCTGGAGTACGCCAAAGAATTCGCTGTGAAGCAGCGTCTGGTTTTAGTGTTGAAAGGAAATAAGACCGTAGTAGCCTGCCCGGATGGCAAAGTCTATATCAATACCACCGGAAACCCAGGTATGGCCAAGGCGGGAAGCGGCGATGTGCTGGCGGGAATCATTGGGCTTTTTTGGCCCAGGGGATGGCGCCTGAACAGGCGGCGGCAGGAGGTGTTTACCTTCACGGGCTGGCAGGCGACCGCTGCGCTGAGCGCTTGTCTCAGATTGGCATGACGGCGCCGGATTTAATTGAGGAGCTTCCGGCGTTGTTTTTAGAGCTGACGGCAACGAAATAGAAACGAAAAAGAGTGCAGCTCGTTTAGCGCTTATGTTCCATAACTTAACTCAAATCATCCTGTGCCGGAAAGCCTTGAACGAACGAAGCGGACAGTGCGTTCGATGGAAAAAGCGAAAATTGGCGATGGAAAGGAAGGCTGTTTGGGCCGTTCCCAATATTCTTCCAAAGCTTTCCGTGCGGTTCGGCGCTCCAAGATGACGAGCGGTTGAGAAAGATCAGAGCGATTAGGTGGGCTGCTGGAAAACAATATTTATTATTTTGAAAAAAAGTCTTGACACTTCCCTTAGGTAAGTTGGTATACTTCCAGTAACAGAGGAGGTGCTGTGATGAAAATGAAGCAGGTTTGTCAGCTTACCGGGCTGACAGAGCGTACCATACGTTTTTATGTGGAAAAGGAGCTTTGCGCTCCCGAGACCCGCTGGATGGACCAGCGCAAATACTATGATTTTTCAAAGGAAAATGTGGAAGAGCTTCGCCAGGCGGCGGAGCTGAGAAAGGCCTATTTTTCTATCCAGGCGATCCAGACAATGCGCAGCAGCCCGGAGCGGATTCCAGAGATTCTCAAAACCTACCGCCAGGGTCTGGCGGCGGACGAGGCTCATAAAAGAAAGCTGTTAGACGTTATGGAACAGATGGATGTGGAGCAAATTGGAAGCGTGGCGGCTTTAGCGAATAAGCTTGAACGGGTATCAGCGGCTCTGTCTTTGCCGCAAGCTGATTTGGCCCCCGAATTTGGCAGGCTGGACGGACTTTCACGGGAAGAAAAGGAAGAGGCGTACCAGGAGTACCAGCGGCGCCGGAAGCGGGATGAAAAAATCGGAAAATTTGTGGTCTTTGGAATCGCGGGCCTAAACGCAGCGGGCAGTCTGGCTTCCTGGATTGTGCGGGCGGATTTTACTTATCTTTTTACATTTTTAGTTCAGGCCGGATTCTCCATCGCCCTTTGCTGCGGGGTGCGCTGGGTCCGCTGGCTGTTTGTGGCGGGCGGCGTGATTGGCGCGGCCTCCACGTTTTTGCTGCTTATACAGGCCGCTGACATCGGCGGGATGCCGGCCTGGTTTTTTGCATATGGTATTTTTGTGCTTTTAGTCTCTGTGCTGACCGGGATATTACTGGCATGGTACCGTCCGGTGAAGGAGTTTTTCTATCAGAAGAAAAATGGTTAAGCGCGTTCTGCTTTGAAGGGGCTGGTGCTCTCGTGCGGCGAAAGCGTGAATTGTATACGTCAAGTGCATCGCCCTCGAATCCGGAGCGCCTTAAGGAACCCGGTTCGGAATTTTGACAGCATAAAATTAAAATTGCGGCCCTAAAACAGGAAAGGTAAAAGCCGGATGACTTGTCATCCGGCTTTTTTTACGGTCAAAAACAGAGCTTGCTTAATATTATGGATTAGACAGGAAATATTTTTCTAAACATGATTAAACAGGAGGCTCAAAGGCAAAAATACTAATAGATTCGTTAACGAGCCTAATTTTAGAAATCATTCGGAGCGTGAAAAAAGTGAATATAAAACGCGGAGATATTTTTTACGCGGATTTGAGCCCTGTGGTCGGTTCAGAGCAAGGGGGAATCCGTCCTGTTTTGATCGTACAGAATAATGTTGGAAACCGGTTCAGCCTACGGTGATTGCCGCAGCAATTACCAGTCAGAAATCCAAGGCGAACCTGCCCACGCATATTCAATTGAGAGCCAACGACAGCGGGCTGTCCCGTGATTCTGTTGTTTTGTTAGAGCAAATCCGTACTCTGGATAAGCGGCGCTTGAAGGAAAAAATGGGAACCTTGAATCCTTATTCCATGCATCAGGTGGACGAGGCCTTATCCATTAGCTTTGGCCTGGACGATGAAAATATTCGAGAGGCTACATAAGCCTCTCTCAACACGAATTGACAGAAAACTCTTTTCCCCCTGTGCTACTATAAATAGCACAGGGGGAAATTGTTTATGACCACGATTTACATAGATATTTTGGTCTGCCTGAACGTTATCGTGAATTATTTTCTGCTGCTTGCGTCCGGAAAGTTCTTGTCCAGGCCGTATAAACGGTGGAGAATACTGTTGGGCGCCTTTTTAGGCGGCCTTTATTCGTTATATATTCTTTTACCCCAGTTGGCCCAGTGGTTTACCATTTTAGTTGAGCTGGCTATGGCGGCGACCATTACGCTGACAGCCTTTGGCCGAAAGGGCATTTTAAAAACCTGCTCCTGTTTTTTTGCTATGAGCTTTTTATTCGCCGGTTCTATGTTCTTGCTTTGGAAAACTGCGGCTCCGAAAAATTTGATCATCAACAACGGCGTGGTATATTTTCAAATTTCTCCGCTGCTCTTAATCGGAACGACGGTTGCTTCCTATGTGCTGGTCCGGCTCTTTCAGCGGATTACCGGAAGAGCGGTGCCCGAGGAGCTGTTTTGTATGGTTCAGGTGGTTCATAGGGGTAAGCGGGCGGTCTTCCGCGCCAAAGTGGATACCGGCAACCAGCTTCGGGAGCCTTTTCTCACTTGCCGGTGATTGTGGTAAAGGAGACCGCGGTTTCTCATTTGGCGCCGGAATCCGGTGAAGAGCTTAATTTTAGAATGATCCCTTTCCATAGCTTAGATCAGGAGGGGGTGCTGCCAGGCTTTCTGCCGGATCGGATTATGATAGAGCATGGGAAGGATCACTTTGAATGTCGGGGATATTTAGGCATTTGTAAGCCGAGACAGCTTCCTCCCGACTTTGACGGCCTAATGAACTCAGAACTATTACTATCGACGGGAATGAAGGGGAAAGAGCATGAAAAAGTTAAAAGCCGTGTATCAAAAAATGAAGGAGATTTTTTTTCGTAGGCTGCTGAAGCTGGAATGGCCGGAGCTTTATTACATCAACGGCCCGGAAACCTGCCGCCGCCCTTGAGCAGGGAAGAGGAGGACGAAGTGATGGAACGGGTTCGCCGGGGCGAGAAAACGCCCGGGAGCCGTTGATCACCCACAATCTGCGCTTAGTGGTGTATATTGCCAAGAAGTTTGACAGCAATGGGGCCAGTGTGGAGGATCTGATATCCATAGGAACCATCGGCTTGATCAAGGCGGTTAACACCTTTTGTCCGGAGAGGAATATTAAGCTGGCCACCTATGCCAGCCGTTGTATCGAAAACGAAATTCTAATGTTTTTGCGGAAAAGCAGCCAGCTCAAAAATGAGATTTCCATTGACGAGCCTTTAAATGTGGACTGGGATGGCAACGAGCTTCTTCTTTCCGATATTTTAGGCAGTGATAACGACATTGTCAACCGGGATATTGAGAAAGAGGTGGAGTGCAGCCTGGTGCTTCAGGCGGTTTCCAGCTGGCGCCAAGAGAGCGGCAGATCATGGAGCTGCGGTTTGGATTATGCGGGCAAAAGGAGCACACACAAAAACAGGTGGCCGACGTGCTGGGAATCTCTCAATCCTATATTTCCCGCCTGGAAAAACGAATAATCGAACGGCTGAAAAAGGATCTGGAGCGGGTGGGATAACTCGACCTCATGACGCCCCGGAAAAAAACAGCTGTAAAAAAGAAAATAGGACAGAGGCATGACGGCTGCCCATCCCGGCCCTGCCGGGACCTTAAGCAAGACTAAAAAGACTCGCTGTCAGCAAGCCGTGCGAGAGACGCTGAAATAGCTGCCGTTTACATTATTTGTCCCAAAGCCTATGCGAGGACAGCCTTTATTCTATTTCCCGTTCATTGCGATTGGAGGATTGCCGTTTGTTTTTGCTTCCCTCTGCGCTTAAGCTGTTTTACTCTTCTCCGCAAGGGCGGTGCCCATCTCGCTAAAAAACCAAACAAAAAGCTCCCCTCCGGAGCGGTTTCCCAGAAATCAGGGAACGCCTGGCGGGGAGCTTTTTGTTTTGTAAATGATTTTATAAAGGCCCGGCTGAATATATCTTTTATCTGTAATTTCGGAATGGATCCGCAAGGACTTGCCGTCTCTCGGGCTTAGCAGAATAGTGCTGCAAGCTGTGCGGCAATTTAAGACAGCAAAAAAGCATAGATCAATTGCTTCTCTGAATTGCTCTTTTAGAAAACAGACGATTCAACCATTTTTGATTTTCTGCAGCCGATCAATACCGGTTGTCAAAAATCCTGGTGGATTTCTTTTCACTGCGGGGCAGCTCGCCAATTGCCACGGCATGAGGAACAATGGTAATGCCGACCTTTGCCTTAAAGTGGTTTTGCAGATTCAGCTCGATAGCTTTCGCGTCGGCCATGCTGTCCGTCTCAAAGAACAAGGTCATGATATCTCTGCCGTTTAGGTGATCGATCATGACTTGGTATTCGCTGCTGGCGCCCTCCACATCCTTTAGTACCTCGTCGATCTGGCCGGGGAAGATGTTGACGCCCTTCACCTTAATCATATCGTCGGTTCGCCCGATGAGGGTATCGATCCGGGGATAGGACCGGCCGCAGGGACAGTCGCCCTTGAGAAGACGGGTCAAATCGTGGGTGCGGTACCGAATAAGAGGGGCTCCCTGCTTTCTCAGAGTGGTGACAACCAGCTCGCCGCTTTCTCCATCAGGTACGTTCTTTCCGGTATGGGGATCAATGACCTCGAAGTACAGGTAATCGTCCAATAGTGCATGCCGCATTCGTAATCACAGCTCATAGCGATACCAGGACCGTAAATTTCCGTCAGGCCGTAAATATCGTAAAGCTGGACGCCAAGCTCGTTGGCAATGCGGCGGCGCATTTTTTCGCCCCAGCGCTCAGAGCCGATCACGCCCTTTCTCAGATGGATCTGATCCTTAACGCCGCGCTTGGTGATTTCCTCCGCTAACAGCAAGGCGTAGCTGGAGGTGGCGCACAGCACGGTGCTCTTCATGTCGATCATCATGCGGATCTGCTTGTCCGTGTTGCCGGGTCCCATGGGTACTACCATGGAGCCCAGCAGCTCGGCGCCGGCCTGAAAGCCGATGCCGGCGGTCCACAGGCCGTAGCCCGGGGTCACATGGATTCGGTCCAGATTAGTAATGCCGGCGGTTTCATAGCACCGCTTGAACATTTCCGCCCAGTCTGACACATCCTGCCTGGTATAAGGATAATAACCGGCGTGCCGGTGGTCCCGGATGAGGAATGAATCCTGACAATCTCCTCCTCGGGAACCGCTTGTAGCCCAGAGGATAAGCTTCCCTTAAATCGCTTTTGTTGGAGAAGGGCAGCTTTTCAAAGTCCTCCTGGCTTTTGATCTGGTTTAGGTCGATCCCCTCAAACTTTTTCGCGTAAAAGGGGCTGCGCTCTTTGATGCCGGAGAGCACCTTTAAAATGCCCTGAAACTGGCTTTCATTCATCATGGTTATTTTACCTCCTGGGCGCCGAGCTCCAGCGCTTTTAAATTCATCGTTACGAATTTTTGGGGCAGCCGGCTCTCAATGGCCTTTTGAAAGCTTTTCCTTGGGATTCCCAAAGCCCCTGCGGCGCAGGCGGCCCCCAATAGGGCGATATTCAGAACCTTTGCGGAGCCACAGGCGGCGCAGATTTTTTCTCCGTCCACCACCACAAGCTTTTCCTGGTTTCGGGATAAGTAATCGATCATTTCCGTGCCGTCGTAGGAGGAGCCGGACAGAGACGCGGTTACCGGCTTGATGGCTTTTTTTGTAGTGACCACCACGCCCTCCTCCTTTAAGTAGGGCAGACACCTCACCGCCTCTGCGGGTTCGAAGCCGATGATGATATCCGCCTTACCCTTGGGAATCAAGGGGGAATGGGCTTCCCCGATGCGGACATGGCTCACCACACAGCCGCCCCGCTGGGCCATGCCGATGGTTTCCGCCGTCCGGGCGGGAAATCCTAAATCAATGGCGGCCTGAGCGATCAGCTTAGAGGCTAATACCGTTCCCTGTCCGCCGACGCCGGCCAGCAAAATAGACTTATTCATTACAGCTTCCTCCTCGATAGCGCCGAAGGGGCAGACCTGGCGCAGATAGTGCAGCCGTAGCACATAGAAGGCTCGATGACCGCCTTATGACCGCTGTAGGAGATGGCGGGACAGCCTAATTCCTTGATACACCGCTTGCAGCCGGTGCATTTATGTGAATTTACAGTCAAAAGGGGCAAGGGCTTGGATACGGTAATGCAAGGAGCACGGAAGATGACGGCGGCGACGCCCTTGTGTTCCGCCGCGCGTTTCACGGCTTCCTGGGCCTTAGCGAGATCGAAGGGAGAGCAGATTTCCACAAACTGAACGCCGATGGCTTTAAAAACAGCCTCGATGGATACCTTTTCGCTGATTTCACCCATCATGGTTTGGCCGGTGCCGGGTGGGGCTGAGAACCGGTCATAGCAGTGGTGGAGTTGTCCAGCACCATCAGCTTGATCTCCGTCTGATTGTAAACCGCGTTGATCACCCCGGGAATCCCGGTGTGGAAAAAGGTGGAGTCGCCGATAAAGGAAAAGTTGATAGCGTCGGGCTCCATGCGGTGGAGGCCTTGGGCCACCGTTACGTCGGCGCCCATGCATAGGCACGTGTCCACCATATCAAGAGGCTGGGCGTTGCCCAAAGTGTAGCAGCCGATGTCTCCGGAAAACACGGCCTTTTTCCCCTTCATAGCTTGCTTGACCGCGTAGAAGGAGGCTCTGTGGGGACAGCCGGCACATAGGACCGGCGGACGGATTGGCAGAGAGGGCGGCGCCTCCCTTGGGGCGCTTGTTTCCGGCTGGCTGATCTGTAAAAATCGATAGATCGACTGCGCTATGGCCTCCACGGAGCTTTCCCCCGCTTTTAAGGCGGTCCCATCCAGCTTGCCGTGGATATTCACCGGCAGATGGTGCTTGCCGCATAAAAGCAAAAGGTTGGTTTCAATTACCGGGTCCAGCTCTTCCAGGCACAGCACGTCTGTGACGCCGTTTAAAAATTCCAGCCCGAGCTTCTCCGGAAAAGGCGTTGGGGTAGCAATTTTCAAAAGGGAATAGGGGGTACCGGCAGGCAAAGAGGAAAGCACCTCCTGAGCGTATTGGTAGGAGACGCTCCCGCCGCGATGCCAAGCCGCCCTTTGCCGGTAAAGGTATTGAAGCGGTAGCTTGAAAATTCTTCGGACAGAGTTTTCTTCTGTTCCTCCAGCTTTAAGTGATTCAAATACGCAGTGCGGGGAAAAATGACCCACTTACCGCTGTCCTTAACAAAGCCCTCGGGACGGTTTTGATACCGTTGCCCGGAGGTGTCGATGTCGGCGCAGGCATGGCATATCCGGGTAGTAGGACGGAAAATCACCGGCCGGTGGAACCGCTCCGACCAGGAGAAGGCGTCTTGAATCATCTCATAGGCCTCTTCGGGAGAGGAGGGGTCGAATACCGGGATTTTAGCGTATTCCCCGAAATGCCGGGTGTCCTGTTCTGTCTGGGAGGAGATGGGCCCGGGATCGTCGGCCACTACCACCACCATGCCGCCCTTGACGGACAAATAATTCAGGCTCATCAGCGGATCGGAGGCCACGTTCAGGCCTACCTGTTTCATGGTGACCATGGAGCGGGCGCCGGTATAGGAGGCACCTGCGGCTACCTCCAGGGCTGTTTTTTCGTTGACAGACCATTCAACGTAAATATCGCCGGGGTTTTCCCTGGCGATGGTTTCCAAAATTTCAGTGGAAGGGGTTCCGGGATAGCCTGATACCAGGTTTACGCCGGCCTTGATGGCACCAAGGCCTATGGCGGCGTTTCCCATTAACAATTCTCTGGCCATAAAGCTGCCTCCTTTTTCTCTTAAAATATTGTACCCTTATGCAGCTTAATTGTCAACGAAAAGAGGAGCGGAAAGGCTTTCCTGAGCCAAGGACCGGCAGGGCCAAAGGGCCGATATGCCGGTACCAATGTCCTTTGGAAATGCCAGGATTTCGATTACAAGGAAACGCCGGGGACATTTTTGACGTCCCCGGCGTTTCCTGCTGCGATATTGCTTTGAGCGCTTTGTGCTGCGGCTTCTCCGGTGGTGAAGCGGTACCGGACCGAAACCTCTCGAAGAATTCTTTAAATGTGATTTTTAATTCGTTCCAGGCTTCCCTTTTCCAGCCGGCTGACCTGCGCTTGTGAAATGCCGATTTCCTTTGCGACCTCCATCTGGGTTTTCCCCTGGAAAAAGCGTCAAGTTTTTAATTTTTCCTCCGCCCCAGATTCCGGATGGCCTCCTTTAAAGCGATTTCGTCCAGCCAGTTGTTGTCGTCGTTTTTGTCGCCTACCTGATCCATGACGAAAATAGTGTCGTTGCCGTCGGAAAATACCGGCTCATAGAGGGATACCGGCTCAACGATAGCCTCCAGGGCCAGAACCACATCCTCCTTGGGCAGCTCCAGCTCCTTGGCGATCTCCTCAATGCTGGGCTCCTTGTTGTTCTGTGTGGTCAGACGTTCCTTGACCTGCATGGCTTTATAGGCGGTATCCCTTAGGGAACGGCTGACCCGGACGGAATTGTTATCCCTGAGAAAGCGGCGGATCTCTCCGATAATCATGGGAACGCCATAGGTGGAGAAGCGGACGTCCTGGCTGATGTCAAAATTATCGATGGCTTTAATCAGTCCGATGCACCCTACCTGGAAAAGGTCGTCCAGGTTTTCTCCCCGGTTGGTAAAACGCTGAATAACGCTCAGTACCAGCCTCAGGTTGCCGTTGATCAGCTCTTCCCGGGCTTTTTTCTGTTCCTGGGGCGTTCCGTTTTTCATCTGAGTCAAGAGGGCGCGCTTTTCCTTTTCTGTCAGGACCTTCAGCTTGGAGGTGTTTACACCGCAGATTTCCACCTTATTGTAGTTCACGCAAATTCCGCCTCATTTCTTTTTCATTTCCAAATGAGTATTGCCATGTGTTTTTGTGAATATACTGGAAACAAAGGAGGGATTTTATGGCACGGTGCAGAATTGTGGATTTAAGGCATAAGCAAGTGGTCAACGTAAAGGACGGAACCTGTCTGGGATGCGTAGATGACATGGAGATCGATATGGCGACTGCCAAGCTGGTATCAATTATTATTTATGGCAGGCTGAAGTGGTTTGGGCTGCTGGGACGGTGCGACGACATCTGTATCAAATGGGAGGATATCCAGGTCATTGGGGAAGACACGATTCTGGTATGCTACCAGCAATTCCAGCAGCAGCCGAAAAAACGCCGCTTTTTCAACAGAAATACATAGAAAGTCCTTTCCGGCTTCGATGAATTTTTTCTTGCAATTCCCTGCCGGTTGTGATATAATAAACGTCGCGAAATCACACGCTTCGTCTGGTCCATTGGTGCCTTTCGCAGAGGCTTGGGCTGAAATTCAAGGCGGAGCGGAGGTTTAAAACCAAGGAGGATTTATCAAATGGCAGTTGTATCTATGAAGCAGTTATTGGAAGCGGGCGTCCATTTCGGTCACCAGACCAGAAGATGGAATCCTAAGATGGCCGAGTATATCTTCACCGAGAGAAACGGCATCTATATCATCGACCTGCAGAAAACTGTCCGTAAGCTGGAGGAGGCTTACAACTTTATTCGTGAATTGTCCGAAAATGGAGAATCCGTGCTGTTTGTAGGCACAAAGAAGCAGGCTCAGGATTCTGTGAGAGAAGAGGCCGAACGCGCCGGCGCTTATTTTGTCAACGCCAGATGGCTGGGCGGTATGATGACCAACTTCACCACCATCCGTCACAGAATCGATCGTCTCCGTCAGCTCCGCGCGATGGAAGAGGACGGTACCTTTGACCTGTTGCCGAAGAAAGAAGTTATTAAATTAAAATTAGAGATTGAAAAGCTGGAGAAGTTCATGGGCGGCATTAAGGATATGAAGAAGCTGCCTGGCGCCCTGTTTATTGTAGACCCCCGCAAGGAGAGAATTGCCGTTGCGGAAGCCAAGAAGCTGGGAATTCCGATCGTAGCTATCGTGGATACCAACTGCGATCCCGATGAGATTGATTACGTTATTCCTGGAAACGACGACGCGATCCGCGCCGTGAAGCTGATTTCCGCCACTATGGCCAACGCCATTATCGAAGGCCGCGAAGGTCAGATGGGTGCTGAAGAAGCCGAGGCCAAGGAGAACGAGACCGACGAAGAAGCGGCGGCTGAATAAGAGAAAGAGAAAAGGGGTTCAATCCGTTGAACCCCTTTCTTAAAAGCAGGAACAAAAGAGATTTTATAAAATTGGAGGAAATAAAAATGGCAGCATTTACAGCAAAAGACGTAGCGGCTTTAAGAGAGAAGACCGGCTGCGGTATGATGGATTGCAAAAAGGCGCTGACAGACGCCGAGGGTAATATGGAAAAGGCGATTGACCTTTTGAGAGAAAAAGGTCTTGCCGCCGCTACCAAGAAGGCCGGCAGAATTGCGGCTGAGGGCGTAGCGTTCGCCTGCACCAATGATGATAATACCGCAGGCGTCGTGATCGAGGTTAACGCTGAGACTGACTTTGTGGCGAAGAATGCGGAATTCCAGAACTTTGTGAAGATTTGCGCGGATACTGTTATGCAGGAGAATCCTGCTGATTTGGACGCCTTGCTGGCCTGCAAGGCGGCTGGCACCGATATGACAGTGGAGGCCCTGGTGCAGGATAAGGTGCTGACCATCGGCGAAAACATTAAAATCCGTCGTTTTGTCCGTTACGAAGCGTAGTCGCCACCTATATTCACGGCGGCGGAAGAATCGGCGTGCTGGTAAAGTTTGAAACCACACCCGAAATTGCCGCGAAAGAGGAATTTAAAGCGTATGCCAAGGATATCTGCATGCAGGTTGCCGCCGCGAACCCGGGTTATCTTAACGAAGCCTCCGTTCCCGCCGATGTGATCGAGCATGAGAGAAAGATTCTCACCGAGCAGGTGATCAACGAGGGCAAGCCGGCTCAGATCGCTGAAAAGATCGTAAACGGCAAGATGGGCAAATACTATAAGGAAAACTGCTTGGTGGATCAGCTCTTCGTTAAGGATGGCGATTACACTGTAGCCAAGTATACCGACAAAATCGGCAAGGATTTGGGCGGCAAAATTGAGATCGTTTCCTTTGTCAGATATGAAAAGGGCGAGGGGCTGGAGAAGAAAAGCGATAATTTCGCTGATGAAGTCGCCAGCATGATTAAATAAGCTCATTATGCTTGTAATTGAGAGCGCTAAAAATTCTTTCGGATTTTTGGCGCTCTTTTTCTTTTTCGGTTAATTCAGCGGTTGCTTAAATACGTGAAAATTTGTAGGATTTCATTTTCTGCTATTGACATTCTAATGGATTTGTAGTATCTCAATGATAGGGAAAAGCCCAGTTTTAAATAAACGCCGAAGATTGTCGTTAGGAGGACTGTTTTTCATGTATCTGGAAGATTTATTCGGATTAAAAGGAAAAGTAGCCGTTGTTACAGGCGGCGCTAGAGGAACCGGAAAGGTAGTGGCCCAAGGGCTGGCTAAAGCAGGAGCGAAGGTAGCTGTTTTGTGCCGTTCCGGCGCAGATGAAACCGTAAGCCTGATCGAAAAGGAGGGCGGAGAGGCTGTATCGATTGTGACGGATGTTTCCGTGGAGGATCAGGTGAAGGCTGCATACGCTCAAATTTTAGATCGTTGGGGTTCACTGGATATCGTATTTAACAACGCCGCGATCGGCGATCATAAATCCTCCTTAGAGGTCACTGTCGAGGAATTTCGAAAGGTGGTGGATGTTAACCTAACCGGCGAGTTTATTGTCGCCCGGGAAGCGGCCAGGATTATGGTGGAGCGTGGAATCAAGGGCAGCATCATCAATATGGCTTCCATGTCCGGCAGCGTGGTGAATATTCCCCAGTGGCAGTGCTCCTATAACGCCTCCAAAGCGGGAATTATCCATATGACCAAATCCCTGGCAGTGGAGTTTGCCGAATATGGAATCCGTGTCAATTGCTTAAGCCCCGGATACATCGGCACAGAGCCCAATAAAAGAACTCCTAAGGATATGATGGATGTGTGGCTGCGAATGACCCCTATGAAGCGTATGGCGGAGCCAGAGGAAATGGTTTCCGCAGTGTTGTATTTTGCCAGCGGCGCGTCCGGCTATACAACCGGCAGCGAGTTGATTGTAGACGGCGGCTATAGCTGCATTTAACCATAATAAAAGCTTTGACGCTTCTGTCTGATAGCGTCAAAGGCTTTTTTATTGGTTACAGCTGTTATACAGCATACAGTGATTTACTCAATAGATTTGACGAGGAACGAAGAAGTCCTCTATTGCTGCGCGCCTGCCTGCGCGGCATGAAGATGGCTGAAATCGATTTCCTTTTCAATGTTATGCCGATGCATATAAACGCTTTCCACAATTCCGACGCCAAGGTACAGACACGCCACGGAGGAGCCTCCTGAGCTGAAAAAGGGAAGAGTAATGCCGATTACCGGGAGCAGACCCAGGCACATGCCTACGTTGATGACAGTCTGAACCGCCAGCATAGCGAAAAAGCCAAAACAAAGGAATTTACCAGGTCATCCTTGGCGGAAAGAGCGTTCATGACGCAGCGGAGCATCAGCAGCAAAAGCAGTCCCAGCAGGACGACGCACCCGATAAAGCCCAGCTCTTCTCCGGCTACAGAGAAAATAAAATCATTTTCCTGATAGGGAACCGACCCTGCCGCCACCCGGGGGCCTTCATAGTAGCCCCGGCCATACATTTCGCCGGAGGCGATAGAAATTTTTCCTTGGAGCTGCTGGTAGCCGAAACCGTTGGGATCGGATTCCAAATTAAACAGAGTCCAAAACCGCATTTTTTGATCCTCATTTAATACAGAATTCCATAAAATCGGAATACTGACTCCGGCGCAAATGATTAAAGCTAAATAGTATCTAAGCTGAACGCCGGCTACAAAGGTCATAATCAGGAACATAAAGCCAAACACCAAGGCGGTGCCGTCGTCGCCCATAAAATGGATTAATCCAATGGGAACCAGCGCGTGGAGGCACAGCGTCATAACCCCTAAAAAGGTTTTCAGCTTGTTTCGTTCCTTCAATACGGCCAAGTGCTTGGCGAAGGTGACGATAAAGAAGATTTTTACCAGCTCTGACGTTTGAAAGGTTCTGCCGGCGATGCGGATCCAAGCCTTGTCGTCGGTGCCCGCAACTTGGATTCCAAAGAAATAAGTGTAGACCAGCGCCAAAACCCCAACCGCGGCGAAAACATACCAAAACTTACACACCACATTGTAATCCATCAGGGAAATCACAACGGCGCAGATATAGCCCAGACCTACCGCTAATATTTGGGTAGCCAAAAAGCCCTTTTCCGAGTCGGCGGACCGGGAAACCGAGTTGATCAGGCAAAGCCGTAGACAGACGCGGCGATGGTTAAAATCCAGAAAATGTAATCGGTGCGCTTGAAAAAACCGCCGACCGCGCCTAAAAATTTTTCATAGAAAACCTCCAGTTTTAGGGGGACATTTTATTTTACCTCAAAAGAGATCAATCATGAACGAAGACAGATATTTGTTTCATTATAGTATTTCTCAGAAGCAAGTTCAAGTAAAATACTTTTAACAAATTCTAAAATCTGCCGGTTTACGCTGAAAACCGGTTGTTTTTTCAAAGAAACCAAGAAAAAACAAGAAACCGATGGTTTCCGCTTTTTTTTACGAGAAATTTATGATATAATTTTTTGAGAATGATTTCGAGTGAGGAGATTGGGACTATGTTAAGCGATATTCAAATTGCGCAGCAGGCGGTCTTGAAACCAATAACAAAGATCGCCCAGGAGCTGGGTATTGAGGAAGAGGAGCTGGAGCCCTACGGCCGTTACAAAGCCAAGGTTAACGACAAGCTTTTCCAACGGGTAAAGGATCGGAAGGACGGAAGGCTGGTTTTAGTAACCGCTATTAATCCGACGCCGGCGGGCGAGGGAAAAACCACCGTCACCACCGGTTTGGGACAGGCTATGGCGAAAATCGGAAAGAAAGCGGTTATCGCTTTAAGAGAACCTTCACTGGGTCCGGTGTTCGGTGTCAAGGGAGGCGCCGCGGGAGGCGGTTATTCTCAGGTGCTCCCGATGGAGGATATCAATCTTCACTTTACCGGCGATATGCACGCCATTACCGCCGCGAACAATCTTCTGTGCGCTTTGCTGGACAATCACATCCACCAGGGAAATTCCTTGAATATCGACCCCAGAAGGATCCTGATTAAGCGCTGTCTGGATATGAACGACCGTGAGCTGAGAAATATCGTAGCCGGCTTGGGCGGCAGGATCAACGGCGTTCCCAGAGAGGATGGCTTTGTCATCACCGTGGCAACGGAGATCATGGCGATTCTCTGCTTAGCAAGTGATCTCATGGATTTAAAGCGCCGTTTTGGGGAAATCCTGGTGGCTTATACCTATTCCGGAGAACCGGTTTACGCTAAGGATCTGAAAGCGGAGGGAGCTATGACGGCGCTGATGAAGGATGCTGTCATGCCCAATCTTGTGCAAACCCTGGAGGGAACCCCGGCCATTATGCACGGTGGTCCGTTCGCCAATATTGCTCATGGCTGTAATTCCGTGCGCGCGACGAGGCTTGCGCTGAAGCTGGCGGATTACTGCATTACGGAAGCGGGCTTCGGCTCCGATTTAGGAGCGGAGAAGTTTTTCGACATCAAGTGCCGGCTGTCCGGTTTAAAGCCCTCGGCGGTTGTTCTGGTCGCCACTGTTCGGGCTTTGAAATACAACGGCGGCGTGCCGAAGGCAGAGCTGAGCGCTGAAAACCTGGAGGCGCTGGAAAAGGGCGTTGCTAACTTGAAGGCTCACATTGAAAATATGAGAAAATATCAGGTCCCTGTGGTAGTTGCTATCAATCGCTTTTTGTCCGACAGCGACCGGGAGCTTCAGCTCATCGAAAAGACCTGCGCTGACTGCGGTGCGGATTTCGCCATGACGGAGGTGTTCGCCAAAGGCGGAGAGGGCGGCAAGGCTTTGGCTCAAAAGGTGGTCGCGGCTTGTGAAAAGCCGTCTAACTTTACACCGATTTATAGCGGCCAGCTCACGATTGCGGAAAAGGTAGAGACCCTGGCAAAAGAAATTTATGGTGCCGATGGGGTGACTTATACGGCTGCCGCGCAAAAGGCTTTGAAGGAAATCCAGGCGCTGGGCGGCGACAGGCTTCCCGTTTGCGTTGCGAAGACCCAGTATTCTCTGTCCGATAATCCCGCCTTGCTTGGCAGGCCGAAGGGCTTCCAGATTACCGTCAGGGATATGAAGCTTTCCAACGGTGCCGGCTTTGTAGTGATTTATACTGGAGACATCATGACCATGCCCGGTCTTCCGAAGGTGCCGGCGGCGGAGAAAATTGACGTTACCGCTGACGGCGTGATTGAAGGGCTGTTCTGATGAGCGGAAAAATTTGTGTGGAAAGCCGTTCTCCGGCCCAAACCGAGCTGATAGGGGAAAAGCTGGCGGCCCAGTTGTCAGGCGGTGAAGTGATTGCCCTTTACGGCGGCCTGGGAATGGGAAAGACCAATTTTGTCCGCGGCTTGGCAAGGGGCCTTGGAGTGGAGGAAGGGGTGTCCAGTCCGACCTTTGCTTTGGTGAATGAGTATCACGGCCGTCTGACCCTGTACCATTTCGATATGTATCGGGTGACAACCTGGGAAGACCTTTACTCCACCGGCTTTTTCGATTATTTGGATACCGGCGCCGTGCTGGCCGTCGAATGGAGCGAAAACATTCAGGAGCCTTGCCGGAGGATTCTATTCAGGTAGAGCTCCAGCGGGGCGGGACAGACACAGACCGGCTTATTACCATAGAAGGAATCAATGGCTTATGAAAATATTTGCGATAGAATCCTCCGCAAAATCGGCCTCCGCCGCTTTGATCGACGGCGGTGTGCTGTTGGGAGAGTTTTATATTCATACCCAGCTGACCCACAGTGAGACGCTGATGCCCATGGCGGAGGCGCTGCTTCAGAACACCAGGGTTCCTCTGGAACAGGTGGATGTGTTTGCTGTTTCCGCCGGCCCAGGTTCATTTACCGGGATCCGGATCGGCGTGGCGGCGGTAAAGGGAATGGCAATGGCCGCCTCAAAGCCTTGCGCGGCGGTTTCCACCTGGAAGCGATCGGGGAGAATTACCGGGGGCAGGAGGCGCTGGTGTGCGCGGTGATGGATGCCCGGTGCAATCAGGTATACAACGCACTGTTCGACTGCGAAAGCTGTGAGGTCACCCGCCTTTGCCAGGACAGGGCGCTTTCAATAGAAGATCTGTTTACTGAACTGGCGGAGACCCCGGCATACCGGGAAAAGAAAATTGTATTTGCCGGCGACGGCGCCAGACTGTGCTTTGACAGGCTCCAGGGGAGACTGGAGGCTAGCTTGCGCCAGAGCTGTTACGATATCAAAAAGCGTCGAACGTAGCTTTTGCGGCCTTAAGAAAGGCGGAAAATGGACTGCTGTTAACAGCGTCGGAGCTGATGCCGGTGTATCTAAGGCTGCCGCAGGCTACCAGAGAGCTGAACAAACGGAAAGGAGCGAGTCAACAATGATCGCGTTAGGAGCGGACCATGGCGGTTACCGTTTGAAAGAAGCGGTAAAGGCTTATTTAGAAGAAAAGGGAATCCCATATAAGGATTTCGGAACCGACAGCGAGGAATCGGTGAATTACGGACCTTACGCTTACCGGGTGGCCCAGTCTATTGTATCAGGGGAATGTGAAAAGGGCGTGCTTTGCTGCGGCACGGGGATCGGAATCTCCATCGCGGCCAATAAGGTGAAAGGTATTCGCGCGGCAGTGTGTACCAATGAATTCTGCGCGGAAATGACCAGGCGCCATAACGATGCAAATATTCTGGCGATGGGCGGCCGTGTGATCGACGAGAAAACCGCGGTGAAGCTTGCGGATATCTTTTTAAATACTCCCTTTGAGGGCGGTAGGCATTTAGAGCGGATTCAGCAGATCGCCGCCATTGAGAACGGAGAAAAATTGTAGGAGGCGTTGAAAAATGGAAAACCAGGTATTTGTCATGGACCATCCTCTCATTCAGCACAAGCTTACGTTCCTCAGGAGCAAGGATACCGGATCCAAGGAATTTCGGGAGCTGGTCAGCGAAATCGGTATGCTGATGTGCTATGAGGCCACCAGGGATTTACCTCTGGAGGATGCGCGGATTGAAACTCCCATTGGTCCGGCCACCACAAAGGTAATTGCCGGTCGCAAAATGGCCTTTATCCCGATTCTGCGGGCGGGCTTAGGCATGGTGGACGGCGTATTGGCTTTGGTGCCCGCGGCAAAGGTAGGTCATATCGGCCTTTACCGGGACCCGAAAACCTTGAAGCCGGTGGAGTATTACAGCAAGCTGCCCAGCGATATTACCGAACGGGATGTGATCGTCCTGGATCCGATGCTGGCTACCGGCGGCTCCGCGATCGATGCCATCGGGATTATTAAGCGCAGCCATCCCAAGAGCATCAAATTTATGTGCATTATCGCCGCTCCCGAAGATGAAAGCCTTTACCGAGGCCCATCCGGATGTGCCGGTTTACTGCGCGGCGATGGATGAGCGCCTTAACGACCACGGCTACATTGTTCCCGGCCTTGGCGACGCGGGAGACCGCATTTTCGGCACTCTCTGAGGAATGTTATCTGGTATTCGGGAATTATCTGCTTGTAAAGATATTTTAAGGAATCTGTCAGGCATAAAACCTATAGAGAAAAGGAAACACCCAGCGCCTAGTTTCAGCGTTGGGTGTTTTTTGCGTTATTTTATCGGAGCCTTATGCGCTTGTCAAAGCTGCGTGCTGACCCAGAAAAGTCAAAAGAAGGCTGACATCAGAGAGAATCGAGCATTGCGTCGACGCCTTCGTCTGTGGAGAGGTCGTACGCTCCGGCGCCTTGCTGAGAGACCAGTTTTCTACATGGCGGATCGTTTCCTTGGGCTCCATACGGTAAAGCGGGCTTAAAGTTTTGATTTCCAGCATTTTATCATCGGTATAGACCTCAAAGGAGGAATTAAAATCAGGATACCGGGCGCTTTTATTGTGGACGTAATGCTTCACAAAAAGGAGTCCCTGATTCAAGTAGGCGGCCCAGTTGGAATAGTTGTTGGTGCCCATACGGAAAGGATTAGAAAAAGTGGGATTCTGCCGAACAGTGATATATTTTTCCCTAAAATCGATCCGGCTGTCGCTGACTCGGGTATAGGCCAAAAGGCATAGCTTCTGTTGGGAATATATGGCTTTCCTCGGTTGAATTCTGAGGAATGACCAGGGTTCCGCCAGGACGGAGCATCGTGCAGCCGGAAAGGCCCTCCAGCATAGAATCCTTTACTAAATTTTGCGCGGAGTGAACTACCATCATATCCTTGGCATTGTCGGACATCATGATTTCCATCGTGAGGGCAAGGCCGTTTTCCTCCTGCGGAGGCTGGGTAAAGGACACGCTCTCAGGCAGAATGGCGTAAATCACAGGCTTATTATCCGGGTAGTAGGATTCAGGCATTCTTTCAGGACTTGTCCAGAGGCGGTGGCCTCCGTAAGCAAAATATTGGGCGTTTTCTCCGTAGTGTTCCTGTAGAATTGGTTCGGCGCGGCGGTATTCCCGGTTCAGATCGTTGTAAAGGACATTTTCTCCGCCGATGAAGCCGAAATAAATAATACGGGGACCTACGTCGATGGTGACGACTGCCTCAATCATGCCGTTACTGACAGAAAGGCAGTTGCCGTAATTCTCAAATTCCAATTCCTTGATTTCACATGCCATGGAAATCACTCCTTTTTGAGTCTGGCGCTAAGAACGGTGCCTGGCGGCACTGCTGGTAAAATCCAACCCGCAAGGCTGGATCTCAGGAGAAGACAGCGAGTAAAGATCCTCGGCCCGGCTCCCCAGCTGGGCAATAGTCAAAGCGCCTTCTGCCAATTTTTTTAAATCGCCGCCGCGCATGACGATTGGCAGTGAAGCGGTGCGGCGGGCGGTTCTTAAAATTTCGGTACCCTTATCATTCCAGCCCAAAACCCGAAGGTAGGAGGAATCTGTGAATTATAATCACAGGTCATTTGTAAAAATGCCGATACTATTATACGCCGAATTCTGGCGTGTGTATACCGTTTTGTCTTAATTTCTGCAAATAATTGGTCTAAAGATGTCGTTTTCCTTACCGCTGAAGCGATTCGATACTCTAATCCTTCTGAAATGTCAGGTAGTTTCGCCAGTTCCTCGGGGGAAAGATTGCGTAGAGCCGCCAAAATAGGCCGCTCCAGTGCGGCTAAAGAGCAAGGAGCCCTTCCGGTCTGAATTTCCTCCAGAAGAATCGTAAGCACAGACTTCGGAATAAAACTCTTTACGCCATCATAATCCTTTCTTAACAGGCGGGCGCGCAGATAGGAAGCGCTGGCAAAGCCGCCGGAACCCCTCGAAGGCTCGGCTGCATCGTGAGAAGCGCCGGTTCTTGAGATTGTAATTGGCTGAATTGGGGAGGAAAGCAGGGTCAGAGCTTTACAGTATTCGATTGCTAGAATATTGTTGGGTTCCTGAAACAGCCGGGAAATGTCTGAGCCAAATTGAGCCTCAATTGCTTTCTCTCTGGCCGAGGGATAAGAAAATCCCTCTGAAAGCAGAAGCCGGATTTTTTCCTGGATCAACGGAGAGACAGCGGCCTCAGCGGCCTGGAGCAAAGGAGAGGTTTCCCCTAGCTCGCTGCCGAAGCTGAGCAGATCCACACAGCCCAGCCGTGAGCCAAGCTACACCGCCTCTTGCAAAGCCTTCCGCACTGGACATGCACCAGGGAAGGGGTAGCTCCAGCACTAAATCCGCGCCGCAGGCCAGGGCGCATTTGGCTCTGGACCATTTGGAAAACATAGCCGGTTCGCCCCGCTGGACAAAGCTGCCGCTCATAATGGCCACAATATGGGTGGCACCTAGGGAACGGGTTTGGGCCAGGTGATAGGCATGCCCGGCATGAAACGGGTTATATTCGCAGATCACCGCCGCAACCTTGGAAGTATTATCATTATGAATCATAAAAATACGCCTTCACATTTTTAAAATCGTTTCCGCTTATCGCCAAAAAGTTGGAAAAGTCGCGTTTTTCCAAGGGATTGTCCTTGAAATCATTTCTGTAATGTATTATTATATTACTGTAAGTTTTTAAGGTTTGCAAGCAGCCTTTGGATAAAACTTCAATTTAACATCAAATAGGGTTTTAGGAGGAAATGTTTTGAAGATTCTGGTAATCAATGCTGGCAGCTCATCCTGAAGTACCAGCTCATCGACATGGATGACGAATCCGTTCTGGCAAAGGGAAATTGTGAGAGAATCGGAATGGAGGACGGTATTTTTACCCATAAGACCAACGACGGCCGGGAAAAGCATGTCACGGTTTCTATGCCGGATCATACCGCCGCCTTTACTCAGGTGAAAAACGCTTTGATCGATCCCGAGGTGGGAGTGCTTAAGTCTTTGGACGAGGTTTCCGCGGTAGGCCACCGCATCGTACAGGGCGGCGCGCTGTTCAGCAAGTCTGTTCTGGTAGACGATAAGGTTATAGAGGGCATTGAAAGCCTGATTCCCTTGGCTCCTTTACATAATAAAGCGCACGTCCAGGCATCCGGGCCTGCATCGAGGTGTTCGGCAAGTCTGTGCCCGAGGTTGTTGTATTCGATACGGCTTTCCATTCCACCATGCCGCCAAAAGCATACATGTATCCCATTCCTTATGAATATTATGAAAAGTACGCGGTTCGCCGTTACGGCTTCCACGGAACCTCTCACCGCTATGTCAGCCACCGCTGCGCGGAACTGATGGGCCAGGATTTGAAGGACCTGAAGATGATTACCTGCCATTTGGGCAACGGTTCCTCCATTTCGGCAATCCAGGATGGAAAGGTGATCGACACCAGTATGGGACTGACTCCCTTGGACGGTTTCATGATGGGCAGCCGCACCGGTACCCTGGATCCCTCTGTGGTAACCTTTGTCATGGAAAAGGAAAATATTACGCCTCACGATATGAGCGAGATGCTGAATAAAAAATCTGGTATGCTGGGCATTTCCGGCGTTTCCAGCGACGACCGCGATGTGACGAAAGCCGCCCGGGAGGGAAATCCCAGAGCGATTTTGGCTCACGAGATGCTGGAATACGAGATCACGAAATTTATCGGCGCCTATGCCGCGGCTCTGAACGGCTGCGACGTGATCGTATTCACCGCGGGCCTGGGAGAAAACCAGGCTCATCACCGCCAGGTGATCGGCGACGGCCTGACCTATTTGGGCGTTAAGATCGACCCGCAGCTGAATGAGGAAATGATCCGTGGGAAAGAGGGCCTGATCTCTACGCCGGATTCTAAGGTAAAGGTGTATGTCATACCAACCAACGAGGAGTTGGTGATTGCCAGAGACACCAAGGAAATCGTGGAAGCCCTTTAAGCTCTTTTCCTAATGGTACGCATCGGCGCGGTTGGCCGGTAAAAACCAAAGCATGTCTAAAGCATCAGTAAGGAGTTTGGAATTTACTGATGATTGATAAATTAAATTAGTTTGGAGGTACTTAATTATGTTCTGTCCTCAGTGTGGTAAAGAAACAGCCAGTGGAAATTCTGTTTGCGAGCATTGCGGCGCCCCCTTGTGGGCGGATACCAACGCTCCCCAGCAGCCACAGGCTACGGTAGAACAGGCCCAGCAGCCCTATAATGCGGTTCCGCCCTCAGCCCTCCGTGGCGCCCTCCTCCCGGTCTTATCCGCAGCAGCCCCAGCACCGGCGCCTCACACTCAC
>ENA-OQLB01000063-OQLB01000063.1-human-gut-metagenome-genome-assembly--contig:-NODE-63-length-59305-cov-4.555156_pt1 | contig 59305 bp, 62 predicted proteins | sample MGYA00242656_ERZ504813 | MGnify/ENA primary metagenome ERZ504813 (study PRJEB26092, sample SAMD00036388) | human gut metagenome | host: Homo sapiens | study: EMG produced TPA metagenomics assembly of... | reverse complement strand
TTGCTGTGTCTACTATATCAGCAGGGCTTGGGAAGAAGTGACTACTGAACCAGTACAACATTCCAAGAACCGTCTACTGATATCGGTTATAAAAAGAAAAAGCGTCTAGCTAAATCAGGAAAAGACATTACTCCAGAATGTAACGGTTTTTACATTATGAAGTAACGACGTTTACCATAGTATGTAAAGGCGTTTACCGTAGTATGTAAAGGTGTTTACTGTAGTACGTAAACGGAGTTTCTTAAGGCGGTAAGCATTTCAACCTCTACTTGCGCCTTCTTCTCCCTATTTATCCCTCCTTAAACTCCAGTATATCCCCCGGCTGGCAATCAAGTTCCTTACAGATTGCTTCCAGTGTAGAGAAACGGATGGCCTTAGCTTTCCGGTTTTGAGAATAGAGAGATTGGCAGGCGTAATATCAATCTTCTCCGCCAGTTCGCCCAAAGATATCTTTCTTCGGGCCATCATTATGTCAAGGTTTACTATAATCATATAATTGTGTTCTATTTATCAATTATTCTTTTCCCACTCACACCACCAGTCAGTGTACCGTTTCGTCAACCGGTAATAACCATATATGCACAGATACATCCACGGCATTACAATATAGACTTTCCACTTCCCGTCAAAGGCCGGAAACAAGAGGAGAAAATAGACAATACTTGCCAACAATAAAACCGCCACAAGTCCGACAACGAAATACAGACCATATTTCACACTTTTCTTCATATCGCGCTCTTCACTTTTATTTAAATCGTCAACTCTTGTTCCTCACGCATACGAACTCCCATCTTAAAAAGATAGCCCATAAAGATGATGAAAACTCCCAATAACACGAATATCCGATAAGAAGTATCAGTCGGTACTCCTTCGGGAGTAAACCAGGAGAGAGTTACCTGAAAAAGCCCATTCAATGCTATCATCACCCCAATGGTTTGTATCAAAGATGAATTCTGATAAACAAACACTTCCTCTTTCTTCACATTGCGGAGAATGAGAAAAATACACAAGCCACATATTGTCATCACCAGCATTGTTACTGATTCGGGTAATATGTGCCAGATAAAATTAGCAGTATCATCCTTTCCCAACTCATAGCACAATGTCAGATTACGAACAATGCCGCCACCAATACATAGTCCACAGAAATAAAACAGCACATTCATAATAAGCGCTATCCGTCTCTTTGGTTCCTTTGGTTCCTTTTGTTTCATAAGTGTCATAATCCCTCCTCTCACTTTTAAATAGTCAAGTCCTGTTCTTCCTTTATCTTCACCCCGGCGGCAAATATCTCGGTGAAAAGAATTATAATAACCAGGGATGTGAAATCCGTATCATGCGATGCAACCACTTCATAGCCCAGCAGAGCCACTTGCTTCACTGCTTCAAGATGATTCAGCCAATCGTGCAAAGTCATCAAGCCGTACAATGCAGCAAACGAATAAGTAAAGAAACGCAACCGGGCTACATTATCCGAAGTAAACACTTCCCGCTTTGAGATGGATACCAGCAAACGTATCAGACAATAGATTCCTACAAAGAAAGGAATGATGGCAAACATGGCAAAGAAGTTCACTATGGAACTCCAGACAGTGGGGACAATCACAGTGCCTATTCTCTTTACCTGATAAGGTACTGACTTATCGGCAAAACGATTCGTCAAGGAATCGACTGCTGTCGTTTCCAAAGGTCTTACATCCACATATACCTTATCAAATAAACCGGAATACTCCGGCTGTGGAGTTCCCGAATGCACATTTACACTATTGTAACCCTCAAGAAAACTATTCTTCATATCCACCCAGCCCGCTATCATCGCATAGGTAAACTCTGCAACAATGACCAATATAGCCAGGATACCCAATATACTTATCTTTTTCATAATCCTCCCCCCACATTAAACCGTTAAATCCTGCTCTTCCTTTATCTTCACGCCGATGGCGAATATCTCGGTGAACAATGCCAACAGCATATAATTGAACCAAGCATACTTGAAAGAATAAAGCAACACCTCGTATCCCTCCAGCCGCACTTGAGAAGCCAAGTCATGATAGATGCCCCATTGCTGCAACTCGAATAAAAGACTCACCGAAATCAGCGCATAGACAAAGATGCGCATCCGACGCACATTCTTGTGCACAAACACCTCGCCTTTCGTGGCAGTAAGCACCAGCCGCGCCACACTATAGAACCCGTAAAGCGCAAACAGTCCCGCAGGAAACAGCAAGAACGATACCCACCGCCACTTCGTACTACGGAAACCTTGCACCGATACCTCACTTGTATTGCAATACATGGGCGTATCCTGTGCCGCACTAATCAAAGTATCAGCAGGCAGCGTATCATCTGCCCGCACCAAAAGTGACACAGAGGGTAAGGCATGAAAATCCTTCTGGTCGCCCGCCTCATTCCAGCCGTCCATAAATCCACTAAACATATCCGTTACAACACTACCAATAAACACTACCAAAGCCAGGAAGGCACATACTCTGATTTTATTCATATCTCTGTCCGTTCTTCTTATTATTAAATCGTCAAATCCTGCTCTTCCTTCATTTTCAATCCAATGGCAAACACTTCACCTACAATCAGCGAACAAAGCCCAAGTACCAGCGTGGTAGTGCTCACCAATTCTGAGAGGCTCAGCTCGTAACCATGCAGCGAGAATACGGTATCGATACTATAAATCAAGATATGATGACGCAAAGGTACAGCAGAAGCTGACAACCAGTGCCATTCCCAATCGACGCAGCCGACGTACATTCCGCCAGTTGAAGATGTCGGACTTGTTGATAGAGATTATCAAGCGGATAAACAATACTACCGCCCAAAGGGAAAAGCCCAAATGCAGATATATCAGCAAATACTTTGCCACCACTTTCCCGACAGAATCATGAGAATCTACGCTGACCATCAACGAAGAGTAGGCTGCAGGCACATAACTCCTGCTTTTCTCATTGTAGACGGAATCCCTGAAGAAATCAAACGACTCCATGGAAGAAGGTATCAGGTTGACAACCTTCAGGTTCATCAGTTCCTTGTAGGCAGCAATGTCACTCCCTTTCTTTCCCAGCTCCAGTCCGGTCTGCGCCCCCATCTTGGCTCCCAGAAAGATATAGTACCCCTGCTCCAATACCGAGTAACTCAGTACAAGCATTACCACCAGGCAGAGAATGTTCAATCTTCTTTTCATAATTCAGTTGTTGTTGTATTAGTATCAGATATATTATATTTATTCAGTTGTTTCAAGGAGAGTAGAAGCAACAATATGAAAACCACTGCCCAAACCAGTACATACGGGTTACTCAGCAGATGTGTCACATCCTCCATTTCAGGATGTTTCAGGCTCAGATAGACAGACAAGCCGTTATTCATGATATGTATCAGAATACATGCCATAAGACTCCGTGTCTTATAATAAAGCCAGGCAAGCAAGAAACCGATGAGGCAAGCACCTATTATCTGAACCGGATTCAGATGAAAGATACCGAATATCAACCCGGAAAACAAGATAGCCTTTGCCGGGCTATATCTGCGAAGCAGCTCCTTGGTAATGGCACCACGGAAAAGCAGTTCTTCCAGTACGGGTCCCAAAACAGAAATACAGAGAATACCCAGCCAACCGGATTGCAGTATATCAAATGTCTGGTCCAACAAATTGGGCAAAAAAGTAAGTTCGGACATCAGAAGACCTATTATACATATGGAAGTCATTCCGGCAAGCAGGCTCCATGCCAGATAAGGGACTGACACCGGAGAATACAGATGCTTGTCTCCCGTCAGGTAGTTCTTGCGCCACAAGTACAGTCCCATGAAAACAAAGCCCAGCAGCATGGTAGGCGCCACAGCAATCTGACCAGCCTTGTCCATGTCGAAAGTTCCATAAGCGAAATACGTATACAGCAGACAGAAAGGTCCTGCAAACAGTGCTCCTATAAGCTGCATCAAAAAGTAAATCAATACTAGTTTTATTGCCGTTTTCATTGTTCTATTCGTCTAAAAGTTCGCAAAGATACACATTTTCTCTGTCAATCCGTCAAGCTGTGGCAACAAGTCCCATCAGCAGCACCATCACTGTAGAAAGTGACAATACCAATAGTGTAATACTCATAAATGCTCTTCTCATAACCTAAGCCCCTCCCTCATTTCTATATTTGTTCTTCATTTATTTCACTGCCAGGAGCAATACGTCTTCCTCTGCAGTGGCATGTTCCACCAACAGATTCCAGTCGTTGTCCTTCTTACTCCATTTGTAACTCAAGTAGTTGATGTCATCTCCCGCCTGCAGATAAACTGCTTTTTCTTTCACATCGGAGTAGGCATGCGTCTTGTTGTCCCACAAGGCATATTCCACATCCGTACCGGTTTCTGTATAATTGTAGTTCAAGCAATAGAAGCGTTCAAACACCTGCTCAATCTCGTTCCATTTCAACGCTTCCTTCTGTATCGTACGCCCTTGGGTATCATAGATGAAATTGTATTTCAAATGGTTCTGCAGAAACTTACCGTTCTCTACTTTATATACAATCTGGGACTCCACCTGATTTCCGTTCATCACTTCATTATAGGCAAAGTTTTCCTGGATATTACCACCAAAAGCATTTATCACTACTGTCACTACAAAGATTGTTGTCATTACTAAAGTTTTCATACCGTTATTGTTTTATTAGTTCTTTATTTTGTTTTTCGATAATCATTTATCGTTTTTCGATATGCAAATAAAAGACCTTTTTTGGTTATGACAAAGAAAAACAGAAAATATTTATCGAAAAACAATAAAAAAACGCGTTTTACGATAAATATACAGAAAGCAAACACTTCAAACGGGAAAATACATAGAACTGCAAGGGGATAAATGACCTTATTGCCTTATGTTTATAAAGCAAGAATGGATTTAATCTCCACCTCGTCACGGTGAAGCTGGGCAATAAGTTCTTCTATACTGTCGAATTTCAGTTCAGGACGGGTGCGGCGCACAAAGGAAAGACGCATCGGCTGCTGATAAATGTCAGCATCAAACCGGAATATATGGACCTCAATACTGCGATCGGGGCCGTTCTCCAACGTAGGTCGGTAGCCAATGCTTAGCATACCGCCGTACTCCTTGCCTTCAACACAGACACGGACGGCATACACACCATCGCAGGGAATCAGCTTGTCAGAATCGGAAACACGGAGATTAGCCGTAGGAAAACCTATCTTACGCCCCACCTGATAGCCGCCGACAACCGTACCGTCCAAAAAGAAATCATATCCCAGATACTCGGCAGCTTCCGAAACGTTTCCCTCCAGCAACAGACCGCGAATAGCCGAGGAGCTGACAGTAACCTCCGTTACCGATGTCTCCTTACTATAAGAATACGCGCGCGCAAGAAGCACCTCCATACCCAATTCGCGACCATAGTGCACATAGTCTTCAAAACCCTCGCTGCGGTTATGCCCGAAACGATGGTCGTACCCCACTACCAAAGCTTGTATCTGATAGCGTTCCTTCAGTATGGACATGAATTCCCGTGCCGAAAGCCGGGCTATTTCAGGAGTGAAATCAAGCATCATGCAATAATCCACCCCAGTCTTGGCAAGCAGGGAAACTTTCTCATCACAAGTGGTCAATAACTTCGGATGATAATCGGCCTGCATCACTTTACGCGGATGTACCGGAAAAGTCACGACCGACGAAGCAAGCCCACGCCCGGCAGCTACCGCACACACTTGCTCTATCAGGTAGCGGTGTCCCCGATGTACTCCGTCAAAGAAACCGATAGTGGCTACACTTGGACGGGAACCAATGTCCGATGTCTCACAAAACAACTGCATGTCTCCAATCCTCGTGGGCCTTTGGCGTATAGGTAGAAATACCCAACGCCTCCGCTGTCCGGCAATTGGCCTCAGAATCGTCAATGAAAAGAGTCTCGTTGGGAAGAATACCGGTCTCATCCAGTACTTTCTGAAATATATCGGCATCCGGTTTTGCCATCTTCATCTCATAAGAGAGATAGATATGCTCAAAAAAGTCCTCCGCACGGAAAGCCTTGTAACGAAATGCGTGCAGGCACGACCATTGCCAATGGATTTCATTGGTGTTGCTCAGCAGATAGACAACGTATTTTTTGCGCAGTTCCAACAGTAAATCCAATTTAAAAGTAGGAATACTCACTAGGAAACTGTTCCAGGCGTCATCTATCTGGGCATCAGTCACCGGTTTCCCTATCTTTCCACGAATCACTTCCCGGAACTCCGCACTGGTAATCAACCCTTTTTCATATTTCTGGAAGAAATCCTGCTGGTGATAGAGGTCCAACATGACTTCCACGTCCGGCAATCCCAGCTTTCTGAAATTCTCTAAACAGCGCTGGCGGTCCAAATCAATCAGAACTCCGCCAAAATCAATAATAAGGTTCTTGATTCCTCTTCTTTTCATCACTATTTCTGTGTAAAACGTCGGATAAGGCGAACCAGTTCACCTATCCACAAAACAAACGAAGTAGAAACGACAATCGTCATCCAAGTCATAAAATCGAGCGGCACTGTGCGGAATACAGCTCCACCAAACTGTACAATCAGTATCTGTCCGCCCAAAATGGCAAGTATAATCAGCTCCATGCCATAAGATTTAGAAATGCCCTTGAACGCCGAGTCCGAAGTGCCGAACACACGTGCATTGAACAAGTTCCAGAACTGAAGCATAACAAAGAACGTGAAGAACACAGTCAACCGATAGGTAGTCATCCCCCCCTCTTCACTGTTAAACCAGAAGAGCATTCCCATAAGTAACACCAGGAAGGCAGTCCCCATTCCCAGAATGTAATACCTCATGGACTTGGTTATAATGAAATCCGTACTCTTACGCGGTTTTTCCTTCATCACGCTCTCACTGGGTGGAATGGACGCCAGGGCCAGGGCCGCAAACGTATCCATAATCAGGTTCACCCACAACATCTGCGTGACGGTCAAAGGAAGCGTCGTACCCACCAGTGAGCCCAGAAGAACGATAAACAAAGCCACAAAATTGATAGTCAGCTGAAAAACAATGAAACGCTGTATATTCTTATATAGAGAACGTCCCCACATCACGGCCGTGCCTATACTGTTGAAGGAGTCATCCAGCAGCGTGATGTCGCTGGCCTCCTTGGCAACGGAGGTTCCAGTACCCATCGAAAGTCCCACTTGCGCATGGTTCAGCGCAGGAGCATCATTCGTGCCGTCACCCGTCACAGCCACTACCGCACCTTTCTGCTGCAACAGTTGCACCAGACGCTGTTTGTCTGTGGGGCGTGCACGCGACATTATCTTCAAGTCCATCACACGGTCCAATGCCTCCTCATCCGTCAATTCGGCAAATGCAGCTCCCGTAATGCGGTTCTTTTCCGTATCCTCCGGTTTCCACAGACCAATCTGGCGTGCTATCTCGGTAGCCGTACCCGGTGTATCTCCCGTCACAATCTTCACTCCGATACCTGCCGACTGGCATTTGGCAACGGCCGCAGGCACATCCGGACGGATAGGGTCACTGATGGCAACCACACCGAGGAACGACAAGTCATTTTCAGCAACCAATGACACACAATCAGACGCTTCCGCATCATCCACAATCTTGAATGCAAAGCCAAGTGTACGCATAGCCATATTCTGGTAGTTGAGCAACTGAGCCTCCACTGTAGAACGGTATTCCACCGCATCCACACGCTTGCCGTCCAACATGACATCCTTGCATTTACCCAAAACAATCTCGGAGCTCCCTTCACATACAGCACCTTCTTCCCAATCAGGGGAGATTGCACCAGGGTAGCCATGAATTTCCTTTCCGTAGAGAAAGTCAGCTGGTCGATAACCGTAGCTTTCTCACGCAGTGCCAGGTAGTCGCATCCCTGACTGCTCAGCCAAAGCAGCAGTGCCACCTCCGTGGGATTACCCACCCCTTTCGGCTTCTCTCCAGTCACCTCTTCTTCCAGGAAAGCAGTGGAGTTAGCACTGATACCTTCCATTACCAGCTTGCTGAGGTCATCATTCCCCAGCTGCCCGTTATTCTTCAAACTATAGAAGTTGGGTTCATGCACCTGCATCAGATTTTGGGTCAATGTCCCGGTCTTGTCGGTACAAATCACTGTAATGGCTCCCATCGTCTCGCATGCATGCATCTTGCGCACCAGATTGTTGGTGGAGAGCATACGCCGCATGTTCAACGCCAGACTGAGTGTCACGCTCATCGGCAATCCTTCGGGCACAGCCACCACAATCAGGGTAACTGCCATCATAAAGTATTGCAAAGTAGCCTGCAAGGCCGGCAGCCAATCACGGAAGGTGTGGAATGAAGAAAAATCATAGACCAGTACCACATCCTTTACAAAGAAAATGAGAAAAGCCAGACCCGCTACGGAAAAGCCAATCTTTCCAATCAGATTGGCCAATTTGGTCAACTGAATATTCAGCGGAGTAGGTTCCGTATTCTGTTCGGTACTTTGACGTGCCACTTTACCGATTTCCGTAGCATCGCCCACAGCCTCCACACGCATGGTGCCATGTCCGTCCACCACCGTTGTACCGCGCAAAATGCGGTTGGAAGCATACGTAGCCTCTTCGTCAAAGTCAGCTTCTACGGTAGTTTTCGTCACTACCGGCTCACCGGTCAGATTCGATTCGTTCACTTGCAGGGAAATGGCTTCCAGCAATTCACCGTCCGCCGGAACCTCTTCACCGGTTTCCAGCACCACTATATCACCCACCACTACATCTTTACGGGGAATCTCCTGCACATGTCCGTTACGAATTACTTTCACCAAAGTTTCTTCGTTCACTGCATTCAGCAGGTCAAACTTCTTTCCGGCATCATACTCAAAGAAGAAACCGATACCGGTAGCCAGCAGAATGGCTACTATAATGCCGATAGTCTCGGCATATTCATTCTCTACAATGGAAATAATCAAAGAAAACAGAGCGGCAACCAGCAATACCCTTACTACGGGGTCCTCAAACTTCTCCAGATACAATTTCCATAAGGAAGGCCGTTTAGGAGGCGTCAATAAATTTACTCCATGTTCGTCGCGGCTCTTCCGCACTTGTTCGTCGGTCAGTCCGACATGATAATAATCATCCTTTATTGCAGTCATGCAAGTCTTTAGGTTTAATTTTGGAACGCAAAAATACAATAATAATCCGGGAAAACAATACCTATATAATGATTAGTGATTAATTGACTGTCATTGATTCTCTTTTTCCCTCACCAGTTTCGGTCTGGTTGCAGGCTCCCACGGCAATGTGAACCAGAAAGTCGAACCTGCCCCTTCTTCCGATTCCACGCCTATTTCGCCCCCCAATTTGCGGACAATGGTCTGGCAAATGGAGAGTCCCAGTCCGGTACCGTTCTTTTCCTGCTTCAGCTTGACGAAACGTTCAAAAACATGTGGCAACTTTTCCTGGGGAATACCGGTTCCCGTGTCTTTTACGTAGAAATAGAGACCTTCCTCATAGGGTCTGAATCCGAGGGTAATACTGCCTTCCTGGGTGAACTTCAGGGCATTCGTCATAAAATTGGATACCACTTGTGCAAGCCGGTTTCTGTCTGTATGCATGGTATATTCCTTCTCAGAAGCCTCCCGGACAATCTGCACTCCACTACCCAACTCGGCCACCCGCATACGGAACTGTTGTTCCAAATCGAACATCATCTGGTTGATGTCCACATTCGAGAACACAAATTCCAATGTTCCGGCTTCTATCTTCGAGAGGTCCAGAATATCAGCAATCAGCTGTTGCAGCATTTCATTGTTACTTTGCACAATTTCCAGGAACTGTGTCTTCTCCTCGTCTGTCGATGCAGAGGCCAGCAATTCCGAGAATCCGACAATTGCGTTCAGCGGGGTACGGATTTCATGGCTCATATTCGCCAGGAACACCGATTTGGAGCGGTCGGCATTCTCTGCCTTCTCACGTGCCAGTTTCAATTCAGCTTCCACTTGTTTCAGTCGGGTAATGTCATGCACGGTAATCACCATGCAGTCGCGGTCCTCAATCTCCATATACTCGCCGGAAACATAAGCATTGCATTCTGTAGTTCTACCTTCGCTATCCCTAAGATTCAGAATAGCTGCCAAATCCGTGAAGTTCTTCCGCACCACAAAGGCATTCTCTATGGCATTCCGCACGGGGCAGTGCTCACACAAATCGTGAGTGCCGCAACCTCCTGCTGCCGACAAGGCATTGTTACAGCGCAGAATATCTCCTACCCGTCCGGTTTCGGCAGGCTTTACAGCTCCGGTAATATCGTAGTAATTGGTGTAGAATACAGTGAAGTCGCGGTTTATCAGCAGTACATAGGCGTGCAGATTCCGCATAATCGCCCTGAACAGCTTGTCGGTCATTTTCATAAAATGTTGTTTTAATAGAGAACAAAAAGGGCTTTTAAACGTTATTATAAGAGAATAAACCTAAAAAAAGAAATTTATGGAAAAGTACATTTGCACTGTATGCGATTATGTCTATGACCCTGAATTGGGCGACCCTGAAAATGGAATAGAACCGGGAACATCTTTCGAAGACCTTCCCGAAGATTGGGTTTGCCCCTTGTGTGGAGTAGGCAAAGAAGAATTTGAGAAAGCGCCCTAAGACGCTTTCTTTTCTTTTATATCGCTGCTGCTTCCACTACATTCACCACATAGTCGCCCAGCTTTTCACATTCCGCAATGATGTCCATATAGTAAACACCCATCTGGTAATCATATTCCTTGTTGTTCACATCCAAGATATTCTGGTTCTTCAGCTGATTGCGGTAATTATTGATTTCGTTCTCCAAATTAAAGGACTTGTTCACATCCGCGCCTGCATGCTCCGGATGTTCCACCACGACAATCATCTGCTCCAAGGCATCATCCGTCAGCTTCATCATGAAATGGATATGCTCGTACTGCTTCTCGGTGAAATCCTGGTTGGTCTGGCGCTTGCGGTTGATGGTACGTGCCAGATTATAGCAGCTGTCGCCGATGCTCTCTATCTCCGTCACTTCACGCAGCATGGCACGTATCTGCAACTTACTTTCCGAACTCAGGCGCCCTTCGGACACTTGATTCAGATAATTGGCAATCTCCAGCTCCATGCTGTCACTGATATTCTCGTACTTCTCCACACGGCTGAACACTTTGTTGAAATCATCATCCTTCTCCGTATGCAGCAAGTCCTGCACCATTCCGAACATACGGCGGGTACGTTCGGCAAAGAGATGTATTTCCTTGCTTGCCTGCAGGATGGACAGCTCTGCCGTAGAAAGCATACCGCCCGAGATAAAACGCAAGCGATATTCCTCGTCCTGCTCCTTCATTGGAATAATGGCACAGACCGTACGTTCGATAAACTTCACGAACCATATCAATATCAGCACGTTGCAGATATTGAAGCAAGTATGGAATGCCGAAAGCTTGAAGGATACGGCCACAGCCGGATCTTTAGTACCCATCACGTTCTCTACGAACCATGACACAGCCTCGGTAAAGGGGGTGAAAAGACACAACACCCATATCACACCAAACACATTGAATACCAAATGAGCCAAAGCAGCCCTCCTCGCCTGCGTATTACCGGTCAGCGCCGCAAGGTTTGCCGTGATGGTTGTACCGATATTCTCTCCCAAAACCAGTGCTGCCCCCAATTCGAAACTAATCCAGCCGTTGGCGCACATAATAAGCGTAATGGCCATAGTTGCCGCAGATGCCTGCACAATCATGGTCAACACCGTACCGATACCCACAAAAAGGAGTATGGAGATAAAGCCCATGTCGGTATAGTCCTGCACAAATGACAGCATATCAGGATTTTGGCTCAAGTCAGGAGCATTGTTTTTCAAATAGGAAAGCCCCATGAACAAGAATGAGAAACCGAAAATAAATTCACCGACAGACTTGCGGTTACTTTTTTTGAGAGAAGAGGAGAGGAATGCCGAAAGCAAGAAGAGGAAGAGCAAAGGCGGCAATGTCCACCTTGAAACCTAAAGCTGAAATAATCCATGCCGTAACAGTCGTACCGATATTAGCACCCATTATGACACCTATGGACTGTGAAAGCGTTAACAACCCCGCATTGACAAAACTTACAACCATCACCGTGGTTGCAGAGGAAGATTGTACAAGTGCTGTAATCAGCACGCCCGTCAACACACCGGTCACTCTGTTGGTTGTCATTGCGGTCAATATCTTCCGCAGTCTGTCACCGGCAAATTTTTGAAGCCCCTCACTCATAATCTTCATTCCGTAAAGAAACAGTGCCAATGAGCCGAGTAGCTTTAAAAAATCATAAAAAGAATATTCCATCTTTAATTATTTAAGGTGTTTCATTCCTTCACGTGTTATAATGTCCTATATTTAACGTGTCAACCCACTAAAAACGAGACATCATGAAACACATGTTACAAATTTGTTGCAAAAATAATAATATTTCTAAAGAATTCCCTATAGGGAGCTCACTTTTGGATATTTATTACGGTTTTAATCTAAATTTCCCCTATCAGGTAGTCAGTGCAAAGGTCAACAACCGTTCCGAAGGGCTGAATTTCCGTGTATACAACAATAAGGATGTAGAATTTCTCGACATACGCGACTCCTCAGGTATGCGCACCTATGTCCGTTCCCTCTGCTTCATTCTTTACAAAGCTGTCAGCGAGCTGTTTCCGGAAGGAAAACTGTTCGTAGAGCATCCGGTATCCAAAGGTTACTTCTGCAACCTGCGCATCGGCCGCCCCATAGAGCTGGAAGATGTGACCGCCATCAAGAAACGGATGCAGGAAATCATTGCCGAGAACATCCCCTACCACCGTGTAGAATGCCACACCACCGAGGCTGTACGCATCTTCAACGAACGGGGCATGAACGACAAAGTGAAGCTGCTGGAAACTTCCGGCTCGCTATATACCTATTACTACACACTGGGCGACACCGTAGACTACTACTACGGCAACCTGTTGCCCAGTACCGGATACATCTGGCTGTTCGATATCGTGAAGTATTACGACGGCCTGCTGCTACGCATCCCCAACCGGGCAAACCCCGATGTCCTGGAAGAAGTGGTGAAACAAGAGAAAATGCTTGACGTATTCAAGGAACACCTGCGCTGGAACTACATTATGGGACTGGGCAACGTAGGGGACTTCAACATGGCTTGCGAGGAAGGCCATGCCACCGACCTCATCAACGTGGCCGAAGCCCTGCAGGAAAAAAAGATAGCCCAGATTGCCGATGACATCTACCACCGCGGCGAAAACGGAAACCGGGTGAAGCTCGTGCTCATCTCCGGCCCCTCGTCTTCCGGAAAAACCACTTTCAGCAAACGCCTCAGCGTGCAGCTGATGACCAACGGCCTGCGTCCTTACCCCATCTCGCTGGACAACTACTTCGTAGACCGTGAAGACACCCCGCGCGATGAGAACGGCAATTACGATTACGAATCGCTCTATGCCCTCGACCTTGAGCTCTTCAACACCCAATTACAAGCATTGCTCCGTGGCGAAGAAGTGGAGCTGCCCCGCTTCAACTTCAACCTCGGGAAGAAAGAGTACAAGGGAGACAAGCTGCGCATCGACGAGCATACCATCCTCATCCTGGAAGGAATCCATGCCCTGAACCCTGAACTGACACCACAGATTCCCGCCGCCAGCAAATACAAGATTTATGTATCCGCCCTGACCACCATCTCGCTGGACGACCACAACTGGATTCCCACCACGGACAACCGCCTGCTGCGCCGCATCATCCGCGACTTCAACTACCGCGGCTACTCGGCACAAGAGACCATTTCACGCTGGCCCAGTGTACGTGCCGGCGAGGACAAATGGATATTCCCCTACCAGGAAAATGCCGACGTTATGTTCAACTCTGCCCTCTTGTTCGAATTCGCCGTGCTCCGCTGCCACGCAGAGCCCATCCTTACCAGTGTTCCACGGAACTGTCCGGAATACGCAGAAGCCTACCGGTTGCTGAAATTCATCAAATATTTCACCCCCGTGCAGGACAAAGAAATTCCACCGACATCCTTATTGAGAGAATTTTTAGGAGGCAGTAGCTTCAAATACTAAGTTTTTATTCTAACTTTGTGAGCAAATAAAACAAACGTACACATGAAAAAAATTATTTCGATACTTCTCTTAGCGACTTTCTGCATCTTTACTCAACTCCATGCGCAAAACCGTGCAGACGAATTGATGAAACAAGCACAAGAAAATCTTACGAAAAAAGAATATATCAAAGCCCGCTATCTATTCCTGCAAGCCTACAATGCCTTTGCCACGCAAGACAAGTATGCCCAGGCAGTGGAATGCGGCGTCAATGCCAGCGCCCTCTACCATCGGGAGAATTACTATAAAGAAGCTTTTGAACTGCTGCGCGGTGCCGAGCAAGTGGTGGCAACCGGCGAACAGAAAACGGGCAAGGCCATGCCCAACCTACGTTTCCGCATCAACAAGGAACGCCTGCAGATGTACATCAACCTGAAAAATCCCGCACGTGCCAAGGAACAGCTGACCAAACTGGAAGAGACCGCCAAAGCCTCTCACAACGACTCTCTGAGCAATGACCTGCTTTATACGCAGGCCAACTATTACTACACCTTCGGCATGAACACACAAGGTGATGCGGCTACCAACCGCCTGATAGGGCAATATAAGGAACAGAAGAACTACGCCAAAGTAGACGAATGCTACAAGACTCTTATCAGTATCGCCCGCAAAGCAAACAATGCCGGACTGGTGGCACGCACCTACGACAAGTACATCCTATGGACCGACTCCGTAAAGGCGCTTACCGCCCAAGAGGAACTGAACGCCCTGAAGAAGAAATACGATGAAAGCCTGGCCACTATCCAGGAGAAAGATGATTCCCTAAGCGCCAAGCAGTACATCATCATCGGGCTTTGCATACTCGCCGCCATCCTTGCCGCCGCACTGGTATTCGGCGCCATCGTATTGCTGCGTTTCATCATCCTCACCCGTAAACAGAAGAAGGCCATCAGCATTGCTAATGAGCACAATGAGCTGAAAACCAAATTTATCCAGAACATTTCCGCCCAAATGGAACCGACACTGGACACGCTCGACGCCTCACTGCCGGGCGTAAAAGCCTGCATGCATTCTCCAACCATATCCAGGAACTGTCCGAATTGGAAACCACCTTGTCCGAACCCTACGAAGTGCAGGAGAAGAATATCTCCACTTTCTGTGAAGGCATCATGGACAAAATCAAAGGAATGACACAAGAAGATGTCACCCTGACCGTGAATGCCCCCAAATTGAATGTGAAAATCAACCCTGAGCAACTGGAACGCGTCTTGCTGCATTTGTTGGAAAACGCCGCCGAGTACACCCCTGCTGGAGGAAAAATATGGCTGGACTTCAAGAAACGCGGTGCGCACACCCACCAGTTCATCATCAGCGACACCGGTTGCGGCATTCCCGAAGAGCAGCGCGAAAACATCTTCAAGCCCTTCACCGAAGTGAAAGACCTGACACAAGGCGACGGTCTGGGACTTCCCATCTGCTCACTGATTGCCACCAAGATGAACGGCAGCTTGACACTAGACAGCAGCTACAACAAGGGAGCACGGTTCGTACTGGAACTGCACGCATAAACCATACATAATACAATCTGTATGACCCCTAAATTTGAGAGCCGCTTGCCACCGGCATTATCGGGACAAACGGCTCTCTGTGTATATTAAGGATGTGGTTGTCAACGCAACGCTTCCACCTCTTCCGGTGTCAGTGGAATTTTCTTGCCCAAGCGACGTGCTCCCGTTTCGGTAATCAGATAATCCTCCTCATTACGGATGCCGCCGAAATTGCGGTATTCTTCCACCTTATCGTAGTTGATGAAGTCCATGAACTTCTTCTCTCCTTTCCATAAGTCAATCAGCTCGGGGATGAAGTAGATGCCCGGCTCAACCGTATGCACAAAGCCCGGTTCCAGAGGGATGGCAAGACGCTGGCTCTTGCGGCCGAACTGCGTACTCTTGGGCTGACCGTCATAGCCTACCCAGAGCTCACCCAGGTTCTCCATATCGTGCACATCCAACCCCATCATATGGCCCAGTCCATGGGGATAAAACAAGGCATGCGCCCCTTCGCGCACGGCATCTTCGGCATTGCCCTTCATCAACCCAGCTCTTTCAGCCCCTCCACCATCACTTGGGCGGAAAGCTCGTACACCTTCATATAGGGAATGCCCGGGCGAAGCGCTTTAACAGACTCCAGATGCATGGCGTTCTGGATTTCGTAAACGGCACGCTGGCGTGGAGTAAAAGTCTTGTCCGCCGGCACGGTAGACGACATGTCACCACAGTAACCCGAAGGCAGCTCGCGCCGGCATCAATCAAGAAGAGGTCTCCCGGTTGCACCCGGTTGCCGTGATAGTGGTTATGCAGGGTCTGGCCGTTGACAGTAGCAATCGTGGCAAAAGACAGCTCGCAGTTGTTCATCTCGGCGATACGGTTCATTTCGGCCACAACCTCGTATTCGTACATGCCCGGACGAAGCACCTTCATTGCGGTGATGTGCATGTCAGCAGTCACGTCGCATGCCTTTTCTATTTCCGCTATTTCTTCTGCCGACTTGTAGTTGCGCTGTGCCACCACCGCACGGATAAACGGTACAGACCCTTCCTGACGTGCCGGAGGAACACCCAGCCAGTCCATCAGTTTCAACTTATGCTCGGCACGATAAGGGGGCAAATAATGGATGGTCTGTCCCTTCTGTACAGCCTTGTGCAGATAACCGACGATGTCGGCAAAAGGACGGGTTTCGGAAATTCCCACAGCAGAAGCCTTTTCGTGAAGGGTGGGCTGGGTACCCATCCAGACAATATGGTCGATGGTCAGCTCATCGCCAAAAATGATTTCTTTATCTTCATCTATGTCGATGAGAGCTGACAGCCCGGCAAACGACAAGCCAAAATAGTAGAGAAAAGTGGAATCCTGGCGGTAACGGAAAGTATTGTCCTCATAGTTCAAACCTTGTTCATCGTTACCCAAAAACAGTAACACTCCGGAGCCTATCGTTTTTTTCAGCTGGGCCCTGCGCTGCACATACGTTTCTTTAGCAAACATAACATTCCTTGTTTTAGTAGTTATAGGACAAAGATATAGATAATCTTTGAAAGAAGATAATACAAAAAGGAGATTAATCTATATAGTTCATAATCAGAAGACTATTTTGCCAACGTTTTTCAAGCCTTTGGCAAAGTTTTGCCACCGCGTTGGCAAAGTCTTGCCATAGGCATGGCAAAAGTTTGCCAAGCTATTGGCAAAAGTTTGTTTTCTCTTTTCTTGTTAAATATCATCAGAGAGGTTTCGTGTTATCGAACTATTCACTATTTTTGCGGTAAATATCTGAAAGAAGATGCACAATGAGTGCATTGAATAATTTATAAAAATATGGCACAAGGCTCCCGACAAGTACAGACCCAAGCGCAACAGCAGATACAAACGCTGTCGCCGCAACAAATTCTGGTGGTAAAGCTGCTGGAACTTCCCGCCGTGGAACTAGAGGACCGCGTACGTGCCGAACTTCTGGAAAATCCGGCACTGGAAGAGGGTAAGGAGAATACTCCTGGCGACGAATACCCCGACACACCCGATGCGGAAACCGGCTCAGAAGATGGTGGAGACACTAGCTATGATTCTTTAAGCGATTATCTGAACGAAGACGATATCCCCGACTACAAGCTGCAGGAGAACAACCGCAGCAAAGGGGAGCAGGCAGAAGAAATTCCTTTCTCCGACGCCACCTCCTTCTATGAAACCTTGCGCCAGCAGCTCGGCGAGCAGGACTTGACTCCGCACCAGCGCGAACTGGCCGAATATCTCATCGGCTCGCTGGACGACGATGGCCTGCTGCGCAAATCGCTGGACAGTATCAGCGACGAACTCGCCATCTACGCCGGTATCGACGCTTCTCCCGAAGAGCTGGAAGAAGTATTGAAGATTATACAAGACTTCGACCCCGCCGGTCTGGGCGCCCGCACCCTACAAGAGTGCCTGCTCATCCAGATTCGACGTAAGGAAGCGCAACGGCCCATGCCCTCGCCTCCACAATACTATATAGAAGAAGATATTCTTACCCAGTGCTACGAAGAGTTCACCCGCAAGCATTGGGACAAGATTATGCAGAAATTAGGTATCAGCGAAGATACCCTGCAACAAGCCGTTAAGGAAATCTGCAAGCTGAATCCCCGTCCGGTGCCTCGCTCGGCGAAGCCATCGGCAAGAACATGCAGCAGATTGTGCCCGACTTCCTGGTAGACACTTATGACGACGGTACCATCAACGTGACACTGAACAACCGCAACGTGCCGGAACTGCGCATGAGCCGCGACTTCACCGAGATGGTGGAAGAACACACCAAGAACCGGGCCAACCAGTCTAAGGAATCCCGCGAAGCCATGATGTTCCTCAAACAAAAAATGGATGCCGCACAAGGTTTCATCGATGCCGTGAAGCAACGCCAGAATACGCTGATGACCACCATGCAGGCCATCATAGACCTGCAACGTCCTTTCTTCCTCGAAGGAGACGAGTCATTGCTCCGCCCCATGATTCTGAAAGATGTTGCCGAACGTACCGGGTTGGACATCTCGACCATCTCCCGTGTGAGCAACAGCAAGTATGTACAGACCAACTACGGCATCTACCCGCTGAAATTCTTCTTCAACGACGGCTACACAACCGAAGACGGCGAAGAGATGTCTGTACGCGAAATACGCAAGATACTCAAAGAGTGCATTGACAACGAGGACAAGAAAAAGCCTCTGACCGATGACGAACTGACCGAGCTGCTGAAGGAGAAAGGCTATCCCATAGCCCGCCGCACGGTGGCAAAGTATCGCCAACAGATGAATATCCCCGTGGCAAGACTGAGAAGATGAGAGAAAAGGATGAGCGATTAGGGATTAAGGTTTAAAGATTAGTGCATTCAAATAGTAAATTGTAAATAGTCAAATCGTAAATAAAATTAGGTTGTGGAAGAGCATATTATAGCAGATAAAACTTTAATCAGAACAGCGAAAGTGATTTCGGCGGTATTCACACCGTTCTCCATCCCTTTCCTGGCATTTCTGGTTCTGTTATATTCTCGTACCTGCGCATCATGCCGTTGCAGTACAAGTTGATAGTATTGGGTGTGGTGTATTGCTTCACCATCCTGATGCCTACACTGACTATCTTCATCTTCCGCAAAATCAACGGTTTCAGTCCGGAAGAACTGGTGGAACGAAAAAGGAGATACATTCCCTTTATTCTGACCATCACTTCTTATGTATTCTGCCTGCTCATGATGCACCGGCTCAATATCCCGTGGTACATGACCGGTATCATACTCTCCGCCCTGGTAGTGATGATAATCTGCGTCATTGTCAACTTAAAATGGAAACTGAGCGAACACATGGCAGGCGCCGGAGCCGTAATTGGCGGACTGGTAGCTTTCAGTGCCTTGTTCAGCTACAATCCCGTATGGTGCTATGCCTCTTTATACTGGTGGCTGGCGTGTTGGGCACCGCCCGCATCATCCTGCGACACCACACCCTGGGCGAAGTTATGGGAGCTTTGCCGTAGGCTTATCTGCTCGTTGCTGGTACTCCACCCGCTGAGCAACATACTGTTCCGAATCTTCCTCTTTTAAGAGCCTTGTTTAATTTTTTAATTTTCAATTTTTTAATTTACATAGTATCAACCTTAAAAACTAATTGATCATGAATTTCCCGACTAATGTAAAGTTACACCAAAGAACACGAATGGATTCGCCTGGAAGGTGATGTAGCCTATGTAGTATTACCGATTATGCACAAGAGCAACTGGGTGACATTGTGTTTGTCGACATCCCGACCGAAGGTGAAACATTGGCTGCCGACGAAGTGTTCGGTACCATCGAAGTAGTAAAAACCATATCAGACCTCTTCCTGCCCGTAACCGGTGAGATTCTGGAGCAAAACGAAGCCCTTGCCGACCAGCCGGAACTGGTAAACCAGGACCCATACGGCGAAGGCTGGCTCATCAAAATCAAACCCGCCGCTGATGCCGACTTCGACAGCCTGCTGGATGCCGAAGCCTACAAAGCGCTGATAAACGAATGAAATGAAAGGATTAGGGTTAGCGATTAGCACCGGACGGAATGATAGCGCAGTCCCTAACCCCTAATCGTTAATCCCTAACCCTTATAAAATTAACCCTTTAATAATTTAAAGATTCATGTCTCCAATCGTTAGCATCATCATGGGCAGCACTTCCGACCTCCCCGTTATGGAGAAGGCCGCACAATTGCTCAATGACCTGCATGTACCGTTCGAAATGAACGCTCTCTCTGCTCACCGCACACCGGAAGCAGTGGAGGAATTTGCCAAGAATGCCCGCCAACGCGGCATTAAAGTGATTATTGCCGCTGCCGGTATGGCTGCCGCCCTGCCCGGCGTCATTGCTGCCAATACCACACTGCCGGTAATCGGGTTCCCGTAAAGTCTGTACTCGATGGCGTAGATGCCTCTACTCCATCATCCAGATGCCTCCGGGCATACCGGTAGCCACCGTTGCCATTAATGGTGCCATGAACGCTGCCATCCTTGCCGTACAAATGCTGGCATTGGGCGATTCCTCATTGGCCGAAACATTTGCCACCTATAAAGAAGGGCTGAAAAAGAAAATAGTCAAGGCAAATGAGGACTTGAAGGATGTGAAGTACGAATACAAAACCAATTGAGGGATTAGGGATTAAGGATAAGGGATTAGTAAGATGAGATATAGTCCTTATCCCTTATCACTAATCCCTTATCACTAAACGCTAATCACTTATTACCGTGGATTTATTCAACTATTCCCGACGGGAAACATCAGAAGTAAACATCGGAGCCACCCCTATGGGCGGCTCCAATCCTATCCGCATACAAAGTATGACGAACACCGCTACGCAGGACACAGAAGCCAGTGTGGCGCAAGCCAAACGTATTGTCGACGCCGGAGGAGAGTATGTACGCCTCACGGCCCAAGGCATCAAAGAGGCTGAAAACCTGATGAATATCAACATAGGCCTACGCCAGGACGGATATATGGTGCCGCTTGTCGCCGACATTCACTTCAATCCGAAGGTAGCGGACGTAGCAGCACAGTATGTAGAAAAAGTACGCATCAATCCGGGAAACTATGTGGATGCAGCACGTACTTTCAAGCATCTGGAGTATACCGATGAAGAGTATGCCCAGGAGTTGCAGAAGATACACGACCGCTTTGTACCCTTCCTTAACATCTGCAAGGAGAACCATACTGCCATCCGCATCGGCGTAAACCACGGTTCATTATCCGACCGCATCATGTCGCGCTATGGCGATACACCGGAAGGCATGGTGGAATCTTGTATGGAGTTTCTGCGCATCTGCGTACAAGAGAATTTCACGGATGTGGTCATTTCCATCAAGGCATCCAATACAGTGGTCATGGTAAAGACAGTACGCTTGCTGGCAGCCGTCATGGAGCAGGAAAGTATGCGATTCCCGCTGCATCTCGGTGTAACGGAAGCCGGAGACGGAGAAGACGGACGCATCAAATCGGCCTTGGGCATCGGCGCCTGCTGGCAGACGGCTTGGGTGACACCATCCGGGTTTCCCTGAGCGAAGCTCCGGAGGCGGAAATCCCCGTAGCCCGCAAATTGGTGGACTATATCGTGCAGCGCCACGACCATCCTTATATCCCCGGAGCAGATGTGCCGGAATTCAATTATCTCTCTCCCACCCGCCGCGAGACTGCGCCGTACACAATATCGGCGGAGACAATCTGCCCGTGGTCATTGCCGCACGCCTGGACGGGGACATGGACTTCAATCCGCAATTCGTGCCGGACTATATCTATACGGGACGTTCCATCCCCGAACAACTTCCGGAAGGCATGCAATGTATCATCGATGCCGATGTCTGGATGGAGCACAGTAACGGCAGAACGGAACCGGACAATGCCTGGCCTGCCTTTAAAGGAGACCAGCTTCCTTTCCTAAGCAGCTGCGGCGCTTCCTTGAAATTCCTCTTCATCACGTATATGGGATTGAATGACGAAGCCATCGCCTGCCTAAAGTATCATCCGGAAGTTGTATTGGTTTCGCAAAGCAATCATCCAACCGATTGGGAGAACAACGCGCTCTGGTACACCAGATGATGAAGGAGGGCCTGAAAAATCCGGTAGTCTTCTTTGAACACTACGCAGAAAATGAATTAGAGAATCTGCAAATCAAAGCGGCGGCAGACATGGGAGCACTCATCTTCGACGGTCTGTGTGACGGTATCCTTCTCTTCAACCAAGGAGAAACCATAAGCGGCAAAGTAGTGGATGCCACTGCTTTCGGTATCCTGCAAGCCGGACGTGTACGTACCAGCAAGACCGAATACATCTCTTGTCCCGGCTGCGGACGCACCCTCTACGACCTGGAAAGTACCATTGCCCGTATCAAGGCAGCCACCGGCCATCTGAAAGGACTCAAGATAGGAATCATGGGATGCATTGTCAACGGCCCCGGAGAAATGGCCGATGCTGATTATGGCTATGTAGGCGCCGGACGAGGCAAAATCAGCCTCTACAAGAAGAAGGAGTGCATCGAAAAGAACATTCCCGAAGAAGAGGCGGTAGAAAAGCTGATAGAACTGATAAAAAGTAACGGAGATTACGCTGAAAGGACTTAAGTCTCAGCGCAGATATTCGTCAAAGTCCACCTCTCTGACTTAAAGTTATGATGTTCGGAGGGGTGATAGGCTTTATTCCAAGTCGAATAGGTCTTCACATCTATCTCCCTTGTCTTCCGGTTAAAAGTTACAATGCGTAAGTAGCCCTCACCTCCCAATCTACTGCCTTCCACACCACGCTGATAGTTTGCCAGCATCTGATACACTTTATTCCCCTCTTTCCCTATAGAGACCAGCGTGCCAACTCCGCTTTTCAAGACATGCCCACAAAAGACAGCTATCACATTGCGATGTCTGAGAAGCAATTTCTTCCAGATTCCAGCGCCATCGTTCACTGTGCGCCCGAGCTCTTTGCCGATGCCATATCCTTGAGGACGCCACCAGTCTTTCCCGTCATGCAACGTACTGTCACAATACAAATAGGCGTGTGTATTCAATATGACAAGCTTATCCGGATGAATACCCACTATGGAATCGGCCCATTGCAGAGCCTCATCAGAAGGTCCGAATTCCAGATTCAAGACCAGCCAATCGGTATCACCCGACCTGAAATTTATGTAATAGTTATCCAATGTCTTTCCATCCGCACTGCCTCCCCAATAGTTCTTCTGCATATAATCGGAAAGAGGAAAATACTTGTTGGCCATTGCAGTGTTATGCACGTCCGAAAACTTGCCGGGCTTACTGCCAATATCATGATTTCCCCACACGACAGAATAAGGTATTCCCGCTTGGCTGATACGATGAAAAGCTTTCTGCATATACGCCCATTCCACCGGAGAATTATCTTGTGTCAAATCTCCCACTTGGAACACGGCATCTATTTTCTTACGGTTGGCAACCAACCAGTCCACTTGCGAATCAAAGACCTCCGGACATTGTTCCAGATAAGTCTGCGTATCCGGTAAGACCACAAAAGTACTTACCCTACCAGAAGTGGTGCAAGAAGTAAAAAAAGCGCCCCCTAAAAAGAGCGCTCCGATAACAGACAATATCCTCATCATTTTTCTTCTGATTAAACAGCCAACCCATAAACTCAGAATCATTGAACGCCGGTGTCCAGCTGCCATGATTGACTCCGGGGAATTCGATATACTCAACATCGGCACCAGCAGCCTTCAAGGCCTTGTAAGCCTGACGCGAACCTTCTACCGGAACAATGTTATCGGCATCTCCGTGATAAATACGGAACTTCACGTCTTTGGCGGCAGAAAGCCTTGCCGGATTCACAATACCGCAGATGGGAACGGCTGCGGCAAAAACTTCGGGATAACGTATCGCCAAATCAAACGTCCCCATACCGCCCATGGAAAGTCCCATCACATAAATCCGGTCTTTATCCACCTGGGGCATAACCAAATAGGTATCCAGCAACTCCTTCAATGTGCGGAATATACGCGTAGGCTCCTGTACCTCGGGCATTTCTCCAGGTACAAACGACTTGGGACGACCCACATAAGCCCAATAATCTTCCTTAGGACACTGGGGAGCCAATACAAAAGCCGGATATTCCTCTCTGTTCACCGGATTGAGCCACATCTGCCCACCATGCACCAATTGCTTCTGATTATCATCTCCTCGTTCGCCCGCACCATGCAGAAAAAGCACCAACGGATATTTCTTCCCTGCCTTTTCTGCTTCGGGACGCAGCAAACGGTACTTCAACGAATCTCCCTGCGAAGAGACATACACTTTCTTTTCATACTCTCCATACAACTCCTGCGCATACATACACACAGACATCAACAGCATCAAGGCTGTACAAACTGTATTCTTCATATCCTACAAAATTAATGTTCAATTAAAAAGTCTACTATCTCACTCTTCTTATATCCACCGGAAAGCCTGCACTGCCACCCGGTCTCCCTTATGGACAACAAACGGCTCAACATATAGATTCCAATGTTTCTCTCCATTCCGTCCCCGACCATTCAACTGATAGGCATAAGAGACTCCAGGAGTGGAACACTCCAGCTTAACCTGCCCCCCCTTTTGTACAATCTGCGAGCTGACACGAGCGGCTGTACACCGTCCGGCCACATAGTTTGTACTATTTCCGGTTCTGTCAGCGGACGACATTGCCAATATTTCCTTTCCCACTGCCGATACACCTTCCGCAAACGGTCAATGTATTTCCGGTAAGCCGGATCATTAATCAGATTGCACATCTCATGAGGGTCTTTCTCCAAATCATAGAACTCTTCACGCGGACGGGGCCAAACAAACCAGCTTTCCTGATTCTCATCGAGCGCGCCTTCTTCATGGAGTTGAAGCATACGGCGCATCATCGGCATGTTCAGACGAAATCCTACCGGCTGATAGCCGGGCTGATTGGGAGTATAATTACAGATATAACGATAACGGCGGTCACGTACGCCCCCCTGCTGGTCATAACACTTATCCATACGGTCACGTGCGGCAAAAACATAGCGCCGCGATGGCGAAGCATATTTCCCAGCAAATGCCTTGCCATCCATATAGGCAGGAGGCTTGATACCCGCCAATGAAAGAATCGTTGGTGGAATGTCAATGACACTGCGAAGTCCATCATCAATACTGCCGGCCAACCGTCCGTCCGGATAACGGATAATGAGAGGAATATGGGTACCAACCTCTGTTATTTCACGTTTCTGCCGAGGAAGCGGTCCACCATTATCCGAATAAAAGATAAGAATGGTATTATCCCACTCGCCTGCCGCCCTCAATTCATCAATCATCTGGCGGACAAAACAATCCATGCGGTAAATATTGCTGTACATGACAGCAATATCGCGGCGCACAATGCTGTCCTCAGGATAATAGGGTGGCAACACCACATCGTCGGGAGAGACGTAAAGCGTATCCTTCGCACTTTCCCACACCTTTTGCTCATGCGAGGCAAGGGTATTGAATATAGCGAAAAAAGGCATCCCTTTAGGACGGTTGCGCCAATGCGCCTGCCTGCCACATTCGTCCCAAGCGGTCAAAGGCGGTAGAAACTGATAGTCGGTTTTCGGGTTGTTCGTACAATAATAGCCAGCGGCACGCAACAGCTCGGTATAGCACTTTATTCCCTCGGGTAACACAATATCGTAACCGGTTACGCCGGTGGACGTGCAATCTGCCCCCCTTGCGTACGCATATAGTTGGCATTGATATGCGTGGGATACATTCCCGTAATAAGTGCCGCACGCGAAGGAGCACTAACACCCACTGTCCCATAAATGCTGGTATAGCGTATACCCTCTGCCGCAAGGGCGTCAATAGTCGGAGTCACTGCCACACTGTCACCGAAACAGTGCAGCCAAGGACCGATGTCTTCACATACCACACAAACAATGTTTGGGCTAACAGCATCTCCATCCTCTGTGGTAGAGACAGGGATCCCACCGGCCTTGACCTCCTGCGATACAGTACAAGCAGCCCAAACGGCACTACCATATAAAAAAGAGTGTATTATCTGTTTCATTACTGTTCATTTTATACAATCAGTGCGCCTCTCGAAGAAAGACACGTTGCGAAATACCATTTTCATTAAACGATTCGATGGCAAAATAATATTTTTGCCCCACCGTGAGGGCACGTAAGTCTAATGAATTATCGCCATATACCATCCACGAACTATACAATTTATCAGGAGCAACACCCCACAATACATTATAGCCTTGCGCACCCTTCACCGATTTCCAAGAAATGCGGGCATTACGTTCGTCCGCTTCACGCACTACCGTAAAACCTTTTACCGTAGCCGGTTTTTCCCACGTCCCAAACCGAACACGCGAATATCCCCCATTGCCAGATTCTTGCCCGGCACGTAATGGTGGCGATAACGAATATAGCGTGCTTCTATCGGTTGATCCAGTTCTATGTAATTATGAGGGGCATCACGGAAACTGTTGCGATAGTCCACCAATACCCGCCAACGGGCACCATCCACCGAAGCTTCTACAAGATAGCGTTGCCGGAGGTTTGGCATACGTCCCCAAAATCCAGTTTCCTCATAGTCAAAGAAATTCAGTTGCAAGGCATACACGTCACTCACTTCTTCAAGGTCTATCTCCACCCATTGCTTATCGTCATTTTTTTCGGCCACCCAGAAGGTTTTCAAGTTCTCGTCCGTCACATTTTCCACCGGATAACTTTCTAATTGCGAAGAAGCCTTCACGGGTTTGCCATAAGAAAGCAACATCCAGCCCCGGAAACCACCGCTTGTCGTCTGTCGCGAAACCTGGTCGGGAGAATAATGAGGATAATCGCCAAAGTAAGTGTCGGAGTACATCGCACCGTCTTCGTCAAAAAATGTAGGAAACATACAAAGCCTACGCTCAAACTTATAATTAATGGACAGATGAATCGTACCGAAATGCCAGTAAATTCCTCCGGGACCACAAACCGTACTTCCATGCCCGGCACCGGTAGCAAATCCTCCCGGCTTGTAACAAAACGGATTATGAGCCGCATACTCGAAAGGCCCCAAAGGAGATTTTCCTACATAAACACCGTCACCATACACATTGAACTGAGTGCCCGGAGCGGCATATTGCAAATAATATTTCCCATTGTGTTTCGTCATCCACGCACCCTCGATGAATGGTTTGATGTCACTGGTATGATTTTCGCCAAAACGTTCCCACCCATGAATGTCAGGACGGAGAAAGAGCAGTGAATCCAGCTTTTTCGCTATCGGCAGGAATTTATTCTTCATATCAAGTTCCTTACCACGGATAGGCCAACGGTTGGAAGACCCCCAATACATATAAGCACGTTCATCATCATCAATGAAAAGGGCAGGATCCTGAAGGTCGTGGAGCACCGATGGCACTGCCTTCCAGTCCCCCCGTTTGGGATTATCGGTATACAGTATGCTCATGGCTCCGGATGGATTCCCACAAACATAGAGTACGGAATCTTTATAATTATGGGCAGCAGGAGCATTGCAACCTTCGAAATACCATTTTTCGGGAGTAATAAAGTCCCAATTCAGCAAGTCCTTGGAATGCCAGTAACCCCAGGAACGGGTAACGAACATATAATACTCCCCCCGAAACTCCACTACAGCAGGGTCGGCACCCGAACGATAGGACTTGCCCAAATGGGAATTGTGAAAAGGATAAGTATAGTCCAGATTAAGAGGGTTACAGTAGGTAGTAGTACGATATTGTGCATGTAATGAACCGACGAACAACAACATCAACCAAGCGATGCAATACGACTTTTTATCCATAGCTGACAATAAACAAAATACACATAAAACGACAAATAAGGGTGTGTCAAAACGGTTGATGGCACACCCTCATTTTACAACACATTATTTCACTTCTTTAACGACAGAAATTTGAGATACACCGTTTTCATTGAAAGCTTCGATAGCAAAATAATATTTCTGGTCGGTAGAAAGACATTTCATCAGATGCCTACACTCGTCACCATACACCATCCAAGAACTGTAAAGCTTGTCCGGCGCAATACCCCAAAGGATGTTGTATCCTTGTGCACCTTTCACCGGTTTCCAAGTCAGCGTGATGTCACGGCGATCTTCGTGACGGCGAGGGTCAAATGTCTTCACTTGAGCAGGCGCCTTACCTTCGCCCAGACCGAAAATACGGATGGCAGAAATGGAAAGGTGCGGTGTGGGAACATGGATGTTTTTGTAACGTACATAACGTACCCGGGCAGGGATTTCCAGTTCCACATAATCGTGCGGAGTGTCTTTGAAACTGTTGCTACGGTTGACAAGACGTATCCAGTTGACGCCATCTACGGAACCTTCGATGGTATAACGGTGGCGTAGGCCGGGATAACGGCCATACATGTCACTCTTATAATCGTTGTAATTCACCTGAATAGCGTTTACAGTGGCAGGTGCCTGAAGGTCTATCTCCACCCACTGTGTTTCATCGTTGGAAGAAGCCAGCCAATAAGTCTTGCAATTCTCGTCCGTCAATCCGGCAGCAGTATGACCTTCTACAGCCGAAGAACATCTGGCAGGCTTGTTGTAAGAAAGAAGCATCCAGCCGCGGAACTCACCCTTCTTTCCAGCACAGTAGGCGCATAACGGGGATAATCACCAAAACGGGTGTCGCAATACATGATGCCGTCTTCGTCAAAATAAGTAGGAACATGCAGAGACGGCGTTCCCAGTGCATATTAATGGGCAGAGCCATAGAACCGAAATGCCAATATTGCCTACCTGGTCCGAGCACCGTACTTCCATGACCGGCACCGTTGATATAACCGCCAGGCTTATAGGAAATGGGGTTATGTTTCTGATAGGTATAAGGTCCCATCGGATGGTCGGCCACATATACACCATCGGCATATACATTGAACTGAGTGCCCGGAGCGGCATATTGCATGTAATACCTCCCGTTGTGCTTTGTCAACCACGGTCCTTCGATATAGCCGCCCAGCACGGTATCGGCATGATTTTCTCCAAAACGTTCCCAACCATGTTTCTCTGGGTCGAGATTGAAAAGTTCCAGCTTCTCGCCTTCTTGTATGAAACGATGGTTCTTGTTGAGCTTCATGCCGCGAATGGGCCACTTGTTGGAAGAGCCCCAGAACATGTAAGCACTGCCGTCATCATCAAGAAAAAGGTCAGGGTCTTGCAAGTTGGTGATGATTGCAGGAGTGGCTTTCCAGTTACCCGACTTGGGGTTGTCGGTATAAAGCACACTCATCACACCCGAAGGATCGCCACAGACATAAAGTACTGAATCCTTGTAGTTATGTGCCGCCGGAGCGTTACAACCTTGTGGATACCAGTTTTCCCCCGGATTGATAAAATTCCAGTTTTGCAAATCCGTAGAATGCCAGTAGCCGTGCGTACGGGTAACGAACATATAATATTCTCCACGAAACTCTACTACGGCAGGGTCGGCACCCGAGCGGTAGGAGATATCTTTCGAAGAATTGTATATCATATAGGTATAGTCTACATTCAGCGGATTACAATAAGTATCCATGCGCATGTCCTGCGCCAAAAGGGGAGACGCCAAGCATAATAATGCCAGCAGCAGATTAGTAATCAGTCTTCTCATTATCTTTTATCTTTATTATCAGGTTATTAATGTTCAATATGTCTTCCGGTAGCTTTTCAGCGGCATAACTCCTGCGGCACATCGTATTCTTTTTGCAAGCGTGCCAGTTCAGCCTTCAGTTCGGTGGTAATCTTCTCCATTCCCTTCTTCCCATAAAGATTGTGCATCTCTTCAGGGTCTGTCTTGAGATCATAAAGTTCCCAATTGTCATCCACGTAGAAGTGCATCAGCTTGTAGCGTTCCATCTTCACACCGTAATGGGCACGCACGCTGTGGAAGCCGGGAAACTCATAATAGTGATAGTACAAGGACTTACGCCAGTCGCGCGGTGTCTTGCCTTTTTCCACCAGTTCCTTGAACGAAACGCCCTGCATGTCCTGCGGAATGGAGATGCCGCACATATCAAGGAAAGTAGGAGCAAAGTCGATGTTCTGGGTCAGACCTGTAACTTGCGTACCCGGTTTGATATGTCCCGGCCAGCGCATCACCATCGGCATACCAAAAGACTCTTCGTACATGAAACGCTTGTCAAACCAGCCATGTTCGCCCAAGTAGAAGCCTTGATCGGTGGTATAGACTACAATCGTATTCTTGTCCAACCCCGTACGTTTGAGATAGTCCAGTATCTCGCCCACACTCTCGTCCACACTTGCTACACAAGCCATGTAGTCTTGCAGGTAACGTTGGTATTTCCATTCAGCCACTTCCTTAAATGAACGTGGCTTGGAATAGAACTCATTATTTCGATCGCGGTAAGCATCAAGGAAACGGCGGCGTTCTTCCGGTGTCATTGTTCCCATGAAAGCGTGCGGCCAAGGGTCAAAGAGCAGGCTGTCGCTATCGATACCCGCAACCATCTTCAAATCGTGACCTTCGTACATGTCACGGTATATATTCATCTTCTGCATCTGTGCTGCGTAACGTCCCTCATAGGCATCGTAATAATTATCGGGAAGCGGGAACTTGGCGTGTTCATACAAACGATAATGCCGTTCGGCAGGTACCCAATTGCGGTGAATGGCTTTGTGGTGCATCATCAAGAAGAACGGCTTGTTCTTGTCACGACCGTTGTCCATCCATTCCTCACAATATTGAGTAATGAGGTCGGTCACATATCCTTTATGAATAGTAGTGTCCCCCTCGGTAATGAACTGTGGGTTACAGTATTCGCCTTGGTCATTGAGAATCATCCAATGGTCAAATCCCGTCGCTTGGAAATAAGATGCCATTTACCGATGACGCAGTCTCATAGCCGCCTTGTTGCAACAGTTTAGGCAACGTCTGCTGAGAGCCGTCGAAACCTAGTGCCCAATTCTTCATGAAGCCGTTCTTATGGCTATGCTTGCCAGTAAGTATCGCGGCGCGACTGGGGCCTGAAATAGAATTACAGCAATAATTATTCCAGAACACAGCTCCTTCCTGCCCGATACGGTCAATATTAGGAGTAGGTGCCACTTTACCTATAGGATGACCATAGATACTCATAGCCTGCTGTGCATGGTCATCACTCATGATAAAAATAATGTTAGGACGTTCACCGTCTTGCCTGCCTTGTTCCTGAGCCTGAACAGCAGGAACCAATGGAAGCATGGCAAGTCCTAAAGATAGTTTATGATTCATCATCTTCAATGATTTATAAGATTTTTCAATTTATCATATCAACGTAAAAACAGATTCATTCCGCTCATCTGCCGACGATGTTCCTACCCAGAGCCGGAATTCCCCCCGGTTCCACCTGCATCTTCATATCAGCACCACAAAAGGCAAGGTCTTCTTCAGTCAGCACAAATGTCAGCGACTTCTTCTCGCCAGCCTTGAGATACAGCTTTTGAAAACCCTTCAATTCTTTCACCGGACGAGTCACACTTCCCACAAGGTCGCGAATATAAAGCTGTACCACCTCTTCACCACCGACTTTACCGATATTGGCTACATCCACTGTAACGGTAAGTGTTTCCCCCTTTTTCAGCTCCTCCTTGTCCAACTTCAAGTTATCCACCTCAAAGCTAGTATAACTTAAGCCATATCCAAAAGGATAAAGCGGAGAATTGGGACAGTCAATATAAGAAGACTTGTAATCCATCTTCGGATTGTCCGGAGGAAGCGGTCGTCCGGTGTTCTTGTGGTTATAGTAAAGCGGGAGCTGCCCCACCGAACGTGGAAAACTCATTGTCAGCTTTCCGGCAGGATTATAGTCGCCTGCGATGACATCGGCAATGGCATGACCACCCATCGTGCCCGGATACCAGGCTTCGAGAATAGCATCCATATTCTCGTCCTCCCAAGTAAGTTCCAGCGGACGACCGTTCATCAATACCAATCCGATGGGCTTACCCGTTTTCTTAAGTTCCTTCAGCAAGTCGCGCTGCGAAGCAGGCAGGGTGATGTCCGTGCGGCAAGCAGCCTCGGCACTCCAGTTCTGGTCTTCACCGGCAGCAACCAGAATGACATCTGCCTGACGAGCCACGGACACAGCTTGTGCAAATCCTGCAGTTCCAGGCTTACGAAGATCGCAGCCTTCGGCATAAAGAAAACGTACGTTCGAGTTTCCGTACTTTTTTCCAACCCTTCAAAAAGAGTGACACTCCGTTGACGGTCTCCCCGTCCACCCCAACCACCGTTCACACTGTTACGTTCTTTCACCATAGGGCCTATCAAAGCTACAGTCTTACGTTCGGAGGGTTGTATCGGGAAAAAGTCATTCTCATTCTTCAACAATACTACCGACTTACGAGCAGCATCGCGCGCTGCTTCCAAGAACTCGGGTTTCATGATAGTAGCCTTCTCACGCTCCTCATTCAGATAGCGGTAAGGATCGTCCATAATGCCTAAAAGGAATTTCATCTCCAGAATGCGGCGTACGGCATTATCAATGGTTTCTTCGTTCACCTTGCCCTCTTTCACGGCTTGCAGCAGATGTGCATGAAACACACCTCCGGTCATATCCATCTCGATGCCCGCATTGGCAGCCAACTCGGCGGCATGAGCCTCGTCGCGTGCCACGCCGTGGGGAACAAGCTCATTGATAGCCGTATAATCCGTCACTACAAAACCGTTGAACCTCCACTCATCGCGAAGCACATCCTGATAAAGGAACTTACTGGAAGTGCAAGGCACACCGGAAATCTCATTGAAGGCAGTCATGAAAGTAGCCACACCCGCATCTTTGGCAGCTTGAAAGGTGGGAAATAAATATCGCGCAAAGAGCGCTCGGACACATCAGTCGTATTATAATCACGACCAGCTTCAGCAGCACCATATGCACAGAAGTGTTTGGCGCAAGCCAGCATCTTGTCCAGCCGCATCAAGTCTTCGGGCTTCTCACCCTGGAAACCGCGTACACGTGCGGCAGAGAGCAATGAACCCAGATAAGGATCCTCACCAGAGCCTTCCATTACCCGTCCCCAACGTGCATCACGTGAAATGTCCACCATGGGGGCAAAAGTCCAGTTAACACCCACTGCCGAAGCTTCGGCAGCGGCAATGGACGCACTTCTTTCTGCCAGTTCAGCGTCCCAGGCACACGACTCGGCCAAAGGAATAGGGAATATCGTTTTAAAACCGTGTATCACATCGAAAGCAAAAAGCACTGGAATCTTCAACCGGGATTCCGCTAGTGCCGTCTCTTGTGTCTTGCGGATGGCGGCAGAAGAAGTGGCATGGAAAAGACTGCCTATGTATCCTTTCTTCAATAGAGGTTCAATGTCCGTATTTACTTGCGGACCGGTCACAATATCGCTCTTGGCAGAATATTGGGTCATCTGACCTATTTTCTCTTCAAGTGTCATCAAGGCAAGTACAGAATCGACACGCTCTTCTATCCGTTTGTCACCGCTGTAACTCTGCCAATCACCGGCTCCTGAAGTACATGCCGTACCCACAGAAAGTATTAGGGCAGCTCCAATCAATAATTTCTTTTTCATAGTAAATGCTTTTATAGTTTTAAGATAGCCATTACGGGAGCATGATCGGAGAGATAGCTGTTGTCCGGCTTATCATCAATGGTTCGGTAACGCTCCACCTCTACAGCACCTTTTATAAAAATAAAATCTATCAACCTACGTTTCTCTACCGGGATGCGCCCGAAGTCATGGAAACTCCATGTCGGTCCGTAAGCGACTTTCGCCGTAACGCAAGCATTCTTCATTCCACCTTCCGTCAATACAGTGACCGGCTCGGAATCTACCGTTCCATTAAAGTCTCCGGTAACAATTACCGGAAGGTCACCCACTATTTGTTTTATCTTCTCAAGTATCAGCACGGCACTTTCGCGACGTGCCACTTTACCTACATGATCGAAATGAGTATTGAAAGCAGCTATTTCCCTACCACTCACCTTGTCTTTCAGTACCGCCCAAGTCACAATACGCTCGCAAGCCGCATCCCAGCCTTTCTTTCCGATGGAATCAGGAGTTTCACTCAGCCCAAAATTTCCACTCTTCAATAGTTCGAAACGGTCTGTCTTATAGAAAAGAGAGCAATACTCACCTTTCTCTTCTCCATCTGCACGACCTACACCGAGAGCGGTATATTGCGGAAGACGCTCCTTCAAGTCATCGAGTTGGTTCTTCACCACCTCTTGCATGCCTATAATGTCCGGAGCATAATAAGCAATCATTTGTGCCGCATGGTCCTTGCGGTATTTCCAATTGTTCATACTGTCCGCCACATGATCCAGACGGATGTTGAACGACATCACCTCTACTTTGGCTTCCGGTTGCCTGCCGCACGAGGCGACAAGCAATGCGAAAACAACCAATACACTATTGATAAACACGTTTTTCATGGTTACAAACCTTTTTAATCTATGTAAAACCTAATCAAAATCAAAGAATCCTATCAAACAACCTAATCGACCTTGTTCAAATAAGGAGAAGTAAAGCCTAATCTCCTCAAACCCTTCTGGACATCGGGATGACTCATGAAAAGTTTCCAAATCAAACCGGTACGATAGTTCTCTATCATCACAATAATCGGCCCTTGGTCAATGGCAAGATACGAAGGTGCAAACCAATTCTCCGTCAAATTGAACGCATCCTTGAAACCATATTCACCCCAAAGACGGTCACCCAACTCTTCATAGAAATAACGCATGGCTTCCAAAGAATATTCAGGTGCATATGGAATAGAGGAAAGAGCAGCGGTAGGCGTAATCACACCACGGTCATTACCGGGACTATGGGCAGAATAACCTTTGTCACCGTCACTGGCAGTCAATCCCCAACATTTTTCGCCGTAACCCTTGTAACCCTTCGGATTGTCAATGCAGTAGGCACGGTTAATCAAGGTATGAGCCTTCATCTGTTCCTCGTAATCGGCATAACGATCTTTCAAGCCACGTGGGTCAAGCCCCATGTAAGAATAATGAGTGAAGAAGAGAGGACCTCCCTTTCCGTGGTTGTTTCCAAGAGGAAGCTTGATGCCGTAATACTCCCGACCGTTCAGAAAAGTATTCGCATTGGCCCAGCTTTATGATAAACGCTCTCGGCAATCGGATAAGTAGGGGAAGACGCGCCCAAAATGTAAACAATGTGACACTCGTTATGACCTTTAATCTGATGATTCATCGCCCATCCGTTGTTTGGCGACCAATGCCAATACATCACATCTTGTCCCTGAGTAAAAAAGTTCCATTCTGCTTGACGCCACAGATTATTGATTATCCCGCGGATACGGTTTTCCGTTGGATTATCCTTTGTAAAATACTGATGGGCAGCCAACAAGCCTTCGAACATGAAAGCGGATTCTACAATATCCGCTCCATCGTCCTTACGACTGAAAGGAATGGTCTTGCCGGTTTTACCGTTCATCCAATGTGCCCACATGCCGTGATAGCTGTCGGTATTCTTGTCGCTCAGAAAGCGGACTATCTTCAACATACGTTCAGCGCCCTGTTCGCGAGTGACAAAACCACGCTCTATACCGACAATGATAGCCATCACTCCGAAACCCGAGCCACCGATGGTAGCTGTCTCGGCACCTCCGTTGCTCCGTTCATGCGCCAATCCTGATTCGGGATGGGCAAAATCCCAAAAGTAACGGAAAGTTTGCTTCTGGACAAGGGTCATGAGTTCATCATCGGAGAGTTGCTTTTCTGTCACACCAGATGGTGGATTTATGGCATTTACCGAGCACGAACAAACCCCAAAAAACAAGAAAAAAAGAAATATATTTTTCATAATACCTATTTTAAACATTTTAATCACATAAGAAGTAGGAGTAGCCTAAGGCTACTCCTCACACACCTTATTTATTTTGCTTCAATATTCCTTGAGAAATATCAATCTGCTTCTGTGGAATGTAGAATGTGGAATGCTGGCTCATATTGAAGTTTGTCTTTCCATGGGCCTTCAGCATCTTTTCTGCATATCCGGGAACAACTTTATCAGCCCGAATCAAATCAAAGAAACGGTGTCCTTCCATTGCTAATTCAATGCGACGCTCATTCCATATGATTTCACGCAACTTTGCCTTATCCCTCTCTGTTATTTTAGGTAATACAGTGGAATCATCACCGGACTTACGAGCACGGTCTCTGACCAATTCCAATTTAGCCAGGGCGTCATCTACTAATGGGTCGCTTTCACCATTTGCCAACTCATTGCAGGCCTCAGCATACATTAACAGTACATCCGCATAACGCAGAAAATACAAGTGGCAATTTTGTTTAGCAAAATTATTGGCATTCCAATAAGTTGTAGGCCACATTGTCTTTTTATTGGCACGCGGTTGTACTCCCGGTTCGTCCTTGAAGTTTATAACCCCAACTCCTTCCATATTTTCGCCATCGTAAATGATAGTAGCCTCCCGTCTCGGATCACCTGATTCATAAGCCTTATCCAAAGATTCTGACGGAGAACAGAATCCCCAACCTTTGAAACCTCTGACACCTTGCCACTTCACATATTCGGAAGCCTTATCTCTCGTCTTGTCTGATCCCCACAAATACTGGTCGGCCAGCATCACTTCATCAGAATAATAAGAATCCGGGCTAAACAAATCACGGTAATTGTGATGCAGGTTATATTCTCCCCTACTTATTACCTGCCTGCATATTGTTTTACACTTGCATAATCTTGACGGAACAAATAAACTTTAGCCAACAAGCCTTCTGCAGTTCCTTTCGTAACTCTTCCTCTCTCAGCAATCCCCCATTCATCACGGGTTGCAAATTCATTGCCGCATAGGACAAGTCATCAATAATCTGCTGATAAATAGCTTCTTCAGAAGCGCATGGCTGATCATATTCATCGGGATTCTGAACTTTAGTAACCAAAGGTACGCCACCGTAAGTTCTCACCAAGTTAAAGTAAAAGAAACCACGGAAAAAACGTGCCTGTGCAATGCTTCTAATCTTTAACTGCTCATCTTTCAACACATCCAAGTTATCCAATGCTACGTTACAGAATCCGATTCCTTTATAATTTCCGGTCCACCAGCCGTTCAATTCAGAAGTATAAACATCATAAGTAAAATCATTCAATGAATTCACGCGAGCATAACTACCATCTGCCGGTGAACTTCCTGTATCAGAATTGTCACTCGGCACCTCCATAATGCCAAACCAAGAAAAGCCGATCAAGTCCCAACTTTTCATTTGAGAATATATAGCATTAATTCCCATCAAAGCACCTTCTTCTTCCCCGAAGAAAATATCTTGCGTCAATTTCCCTTGCGGCTTTGTATCCAAAAAATCAGAACAAGAGGTAAAAACCAATGCTGAAGCTAATAAAAGTGAAATATATCTTTTCATAATCATTTCCTATTTTATTTTCCATTAGAATGTAAGATTCAAGCCAAAACGGCAGGTAGCGGTAATCGGATAAATATCACGGTCAAGCCCCCTAAGATTTCAGGAGTAAATCCGTTATAATTCGTAAAATAAAGCAGGTTATTACCTGAGAAGTACAATCTCAAATTCTGGATATGCACTTTTTGCATCAAGTTTTTTGGGAATGTATATCCAAATTCCACAGTCTGTAACTTCACATAGTTGCCACTCTCAACATAACGGTCGGAAACAAAATAATTGTTACCCTCAAATGTCATGCGCGGAATGGAAGTATTCCTATTGTTTTCAGTCCATCTATCCAAGAACGAACGATCCCAGTTATCAACACCAGCATTTCTTTCAGCTTGTTTGGCATTATAAATCTTATTACCAAAATTACCCTGCAAATCAATTGACAAATCAAAGCCTTTCCAAGCGGCAGTTATGCCCAAACCACCGATAAACTTCGGAGTAGGAGAGCCTAAATCCGTACGGTCTTCAGCAGTTATATATCCATTGCCATCCGTATCTGCATAAATCAGATCACCCGGAGCTACATTTGCCTGATACTTCTTCTTCGCATCACCGGAAGCAGCCGCAGCCATCGCATTATACTGCTCAATCTCCTCATTACTTTGGAAAATACCAATAGTCTTGTAACCATAAAAATACTTGATTGGCATTCCTTCTTCTGTCATATGAACACTTTTTCCGGAACCTATATCCCCACTGGTGATACGTTTACCTCCCAAATTAGTCACCTCATTCTTAATTGTAGTTCCAGTCAAGCGGATGCCATAACGAAAATCCTTAAACGAGTCTTCCCATTTCACCGTAAAATCAAGTCCAGAGTTACGTACTGAGCCCACGTTTGTTTCTACAGAGGCAAGTCCTACAGAAGCAGGAACATCCACATTTACCAACATTTCTTTTGTATCTCTTCTGTAATAGTCAAACTCTAAAGAAAAGCGATTATTGAACAAGCCTAAATCAAAACCAAGATCCAACTGCTCTGAACGTTCCCAATGGATTTGTGTATTATAAAGAGAAGTTACAGTACCACCAGAATAATAATCACCACCAAATACAGCATCATAAGTAGGGGCTACATTAGCCAATGCATAATATTTGTCATTACCAATCTTATCATTACCAATTTGCCCCCAGCTACCTCTAATCTTCAAGTTACTCAACCATTCAACATTATCTTTAATAAAAGCTTCTTCAGAAATCCTCCATCCGGCAGCTACTGACGGAAAATATCCCCAACGGTTATCCGGTCCAAACTTCGAAGAGCCATCGGCACGTATAGAAGCCGTCAACAAATATCTGTCCATTAAAGCATAGTTGGCACGGAACAAGTAAGACATCATGGCTTCATGTTTTCCATTATTCTCAAGTCCACGTGTATCGCTTGAAGACTGATCCAAATACCAATAGTCTTCCACTTCTGAGAAGAAATTACGTCCTGACCCGCCTAACTTTTCATTAGTGTATTTTTGAGCAGTAATACCACCCAAAAGATTCAGACGATTTTTATCATTGATTTGCCAATCATAAGTCAAGATATTCTCCCACAGCCAAGTAAAATCTCTAGTCCATGTTTTAGACAAGCTGTTCTCATCTACCTTTTGATACTCCGAGATATAATACTTAGGAGTAAAATTACGACTTCTACCATTAATATAATTCAATGCCCCAGCTGGTCTTAAATCAAACCTTTAATAACTTACCCAATTCAAGAATGCACTACCCACAATTCTATCTTTCCAATTATCACTATTCATATAATGGAGGGTAGCAAGCGGATTAGCAGTAGATGCCACCTGAGGATCGGAGAAATTACCATTCTCATCATAAGGAGTAATGATAGGACTCAGTTTATAAGCAGATTTTACAACTCCCTTATTTTCATTTTTTGTATGACTGAAAGAAGCCGATAAGTTATGCCCGATAGTCAAATGTTTGTTTATTTTATATGAATTATTGGCACGCAAAGTAAAACGGTCATAAGAATTTTCCCTTATGATACCATCCTGTTGGAAATATCCGGCACTCAAATTATAACGTACCTTTTCTGTTCCGCCACTAACAGCAACTTGATAATCACGGACAGACGCTACTCGGAAAATCTCATCGAACCAATCGGTCCCTTTTCCGAAAGAAGCCGGGTCATCATAAACAAGACCGCCATCTGGATTAATATTCAAGTTAGCTTCATTTTGCAGCATAGCATATTCAGAAGCCGTACACATCTCAAACTTACCGCTATTTTGGAACTGAAATCCTTCACTGGCAGTAATGTTCACCTGTGCTTTACCTTCAGCACCTTGCTTGGTGGTAACAATGATTACACCGTTAGCACCGCGAGAACCATACATGGCAGTAGCAGAAGCATCCTTCAATACCTCCATGGACTCAATATCATGGTTACTCAGGAATGATATATCGTCCATAAACATTCCATCAACCACATAGAGCGGATTGCTATTATTAGTAGTACCGATACCACGAATGCGCACTTCAGGAGAGCTACCCGGAGCACCGCTTGCAGAGATAAATACACCGGACACACGACCTTGCAACGCGTTAGCCACATTAGGTGTAGAAATCTTTTTCAAATCATCGCTCTTGATAGAACCAACAGCACCGGTCAAGTCTGATTTACGCTGTACACCATAGCCTACAACTACAACTTCATCGATCAACATATTGTCTTCTTGCATTACTACATTAATAGTAGTACGACCATTCACTGCTATTTCTTGGTCTTTCATACCAATATAGCTATAAAGCAAGACAGCGTTACTGGGAACATTGGTAATCTTATAATCACCATCAAGTCCAGTAACGACTCCTTGCTGAGGAGCCCCCTTTACCGAAACTGTAGCACCAATAACAGTCATTCCCGTCTTGTCGGAAACGACACCCGAAACCGTAATTTTGTTCTGCGCCATCGAAACAACGGCAAACAGCAACATCACACATGTAATTAATAAATTTTTCTTCATTTTGTATTGATTTAAAATTCTTTTGCAAAAGTATAGGAGCAATTGATGTATGTCAAAAAACAAACTACCACAAGATTACCACAACCTGCTCAAGCACTACAACGTAACTACTACAGCATTGTATAAAACACTAATTCCCAACAACATACACTAGGAAGTTATTTAAAGATTATTCAGACTGCAGGCCTATCCAAATAGAAATATGCTGTTGAAGTTACATGATCTTGGCGGTAGAAATTAACAAATCCTGGCGGAAAGTCTTTATCCGTGATATGTAGGTCTGAATCTTCATCTAATAAACGATAGAATTTCAGTTTACCGCTTCTATCTATAGTAACCGGTACAAGAGGAACCTTCGCCTTGTACAGTTCGAGTACCTTTTGATATGGAGCACCTCCAATCTGCTGCAATGTAACTCTTATATCATGATGAAAATAAATCGGGTCCTGCACGTGGAAACGATACATACTCCACCAACAACTGTCCGCATTTGCAATCGGACAACCTTGATAACGGTGGGAATACTCGCCCTGCCCCCAAGCCGTACCAATATAGTCTTCAACTCCCGTACCACTCAATGTGGGAAATTCCTTATCTCCGTCAATGTAGAACTTGATTTCACCTTCTCCCCACCAAGTAGTTTCATACGCCTTATTGGCAAAGATACCCAAGCTTACCCCCAAAAAGCGCCCCTTGCCCGATAGTTGGGGAAGAACAGTATAATCCACTCCCAACTTGGTGGATTTGTCTTCACGCCAGACAGCATGAAAATAGCTCATCTCCGAATCCCATTCCGGCAATTTAGTAAAGTTGATATCATAAAACAAGTGTGTCAGGTCCTCATCCGAGGTATTCACAAACACCACTTTGGCACCGGTGCGGTAAGGCATCGGAATAGAACAGTTAAAAGAACGCTTCTCCGGATTAGAAAAGAAACAGTTCTCAAAACGAGATGTACGTGACAGCGGATTCCCAAAAAAAATCTCCCAATGGGACATCCACTGCCGGAACAACAGAATTATCCCAATAAAACTTGATACGCAACGCACGAAGCATCTTAGGGTTACGTTTGCTGACTGTCAGCCAAATACGGTTAATGATCCCGGGTCCTTGCTGAGACAACAAAACACAGCTGTCTCCCGCCATGATTCTGCCGAAAGCACTTCCTTTTGCACCTTTATTGACTTGAGCTGCCGTTCCCTTGGCACCGGTAGGATTTTCAAAACTTGTCCACCGCGTTTCATGACCTTCAGGCACTTTCCATATTTGGGCATGCCCCAAAAGAGTAAATGCTAATAAAACAGATATAACTAATAATGTCTTCATTTCATATCCTCCAGCAATTTATTCATTTCCCCAAAGGTCAGCCTTATTCCCTTTATTCTTTCTCCACTCATGACGCCATTTGTGCATCATCACATTGTTTACCATCGGCTTCAGCTTACGGCCCTCCTTGTCGGGAATGGCCGGGACAGCCGTCGCCTTGTCCTGATACCAGTATGCAACGGTAGCCAGGTCGAGCGTCAGGCAATTGTTGTGTCCATGCTCGATGGTGGCTTTCAGCCCTTTCTCGAAGAAGACGGGATCCTGAATAAAGAACCGATAGACATGTGTACGCCCCAAGAATCCGACATCATTATTCACACGTGGATAGCCGAAGTAGATATGCTGGTAGGGCTCTTTCGGGCACCAGGCGGTGTTGAACAAGTCTTCCGTACCGGTGCCTATCAAGGAAGCCTGTTTTTCACCGTCGATGAACCACATGTCATCGCCTTCACCATACCACATGGGGGTAGGGCACTGTACATAATAGTTCAATCCCACAAAATGGCCCTTTCCCTTGATATCGGCAAACACATAATTGTCGGCTCCGTCCTTATTCTCCGTCTGCTTACCCACGGAACCCCACTCGGTCTCCCCTTCGGGAAGCGCTTCGGTAATCTCACGGTTAAACCACGCATGGAAACGTCCCATGTCCTTGGGCAGTTCCTTCATCTCCACATAGTCTATGTAGTAGTAGAAGCGCCGATGTTGACATCCGTCTGATTCTCTATCTCAATGCGCGCACCTTTGGCAAAAGGCATGGCGAAATAGCTGCACAAACCCGTACCACCGTTGGGACCGGAAGAAAGGGCAAAAGAAGCATAGTTATACTGTTCGTTCCATCCCTGGCCGAAAAAGGGACCGATGGGGGACACGACAGAAGGCTCGTCGCTGCGTCCCAGTACATCCGAAGGATGATGTCGTTACGGGAAAGCTGGCGCGGTCCCGGAGACATCGTTATCCAGATATGGTTGATTACGCCTGCCCCCTTGATGTCGGCCAAGACAGCCGTTTCGCCCGGCTTGATGGCTTCAGGTGGTCACGGTTGTTGCCCGTACGGTCATAACTGCTGACACGGCGGTTGCGCAAGCTTCCTTCATCTTGGCAAGGTCATACATTTCACTAGACATATTGGTCTGCGCAAAAGCGCTGCCTACTCCCATCAAAAAGGAGAATAAACCTACAAAAAACTTTTTCATCATGGTATTCTTCATTTTTCAAATTATGTTTTTCATCAATCTATCGGTTGTCACTTTCTTGTGGCATCCGACTTCCTTATCTTCTCCTCCAGTATCCGCGCCAGCCTGCGTGCCACTTTGGGCTGCTGTTCATACACATTTGTGGTCTGGTATGGGTCTTCCTCCAAATTATAAAGCTGCACAGAGGGTGCATCCGGCTTTATCCGGGCATTTTCTATATCGCTGTTCACCTGATGGGTGAGCTGGAAAGCGGATGCCCCGCCCAAGTCATGGTCACCGACATTCTTTCCGGTAAATCCACCGCTGTTTTGCGCCGGAATATAGACCCACTTCCCTTTGCGAATGGAAAGATGGCTCTTTTGGGAAGGACAGATAATAATATGGTCCCGAATCATTTTCCCGGGATTTCCGATAAGGCAGGAAGCATATTGAAACTGTCCGGCCCGTCCTGCTCCTGCAATTCATATCCTGTGAGGGCAGCCAAAGTGGCAAGCATGTCAACATTGGACATCAACTGGTTGGATACGCTGCCCGCAGGAATCCTGCCCGGCCAGCGGACAATCATAGGAATGCGATGCCCGCCTTCCCAAGCTCCGAACTTGAAACCAAGAAGCTTGCCGTTGATATGGTGTCCTGCCTTCCAAGCTCTCTGCCCTCCATGATTCAGCATTCCTCCGTTGTCACTGGTGAAGATGAGCAGAGTATTTCCCGCCAGCCCTTCCTCATCGAGGGTACGCATAATCTCGCCTACCACCCAGTCCAATTCATGGATTGAATCACCGTAAGGTCCTGCCTCACTGGTACCTACAAAGCGTTCGGCCGGTGTAAAAGGATGATGGATGTTGGTGGTAGCATAATACAAGAAGAAAGGTGAATCCTTATGTTCCTTTATCCACTGCACGGCCCGGTCTTTCAAAGTAGTGGCTACAGCCCTGTCTTTGTACAAACGGTGCGCAGCCGTGGCTCCACCAATAGAGTTGATACCGAATTTTTCATCGAACTCCTCCGTTTCTGCCTCTTGCCTCTTACAAACGGGTCGTTGGGATCATAACCCACCACATGATGGTTCTCCACATAAACAAAAGGTGGATGACTGTTGAGAATAGGCACACCGAAGTAATAATCGAATCCCAATTCAAGTGGTCCGGGAGCCAGTTCCTTGTTCCAGTCCATCTTTTCGTCCGTACGGAATCCAAGATGCCACTTCCCCACGATGGCAGTGGAATAGCCGGAACGTTTCATCACATCCGCAATTGTGGTGCGTGCCGTATCAATTTGCAGAGTCTGATTCAGGAAGATTGCCCCCCAAATATCCTCACGGCAAGGATATTGACCAGTCATTAGTCCATAACGTGAAGGCGTGGAAACAGCGAGGATGAATGAGCGTCCGTAAAGCTACGGCCCTGCGATGCCAGACGGTCTATATTGGGAGTCTTGACCTTGGTGGCACCGTAACAACCAATGTCGCCATAGCCCAAGTCATCAACGTTGATAATGATTACATTGGGCTTGACCTCAGTGGAAGCCGGAGATTGCTGCGCGACGGCAGGCAAAGCGCTGAATCCCATCCCTACTGTGAAGGAGAGGGACCCGGTGAGAAGTTTGTGTTTCATGTTTCACTCAATTTATCGGTTAATACAACATCCTTGCAAATAGAAGGTCAATGAATCCTGAATATCTTTATCCCATTCAAGAACGTCATTCCCTTCACCGCCTCAAAGTCCACTGTAAGGTTTCCACCGGTTACGGCAATACGCAATTTCTTGGATATGCAACGGTTCCCGCCTACTTCTATCGCCGGAGAGAAATGGCTCAACCAAGGCCGACCGTTGACAGAAACATTGAAGACACTGCCGCGGAAATCGGCATTGTCTAGGGTAGCGACAGCTCCCAAATCGTAAGTCACCCGTTCGGAACGTGCGTTCAGGTCAGCAAAAAGAAGTTCCACTTCATAGTCGCCGTCGGGCAAGTCGAAGCGATAGGCTTTGATGCCCTTGCGTTTGGTCTGGAGCAAAGGAACGTTACGGGTGTCTTTCACTTCGGCAGTGGTTCCGATACGTCCCGGAGAACGGCGGAAAATCTCTCCACCTATGTAGCCCCAACTCCCAGGAGTATAAGCTTGGTCGGGAAGCCAGCAAAGATCACTCTTGTCATCCGTAAAGAAACAGTTGCTGCCCACGTTCACTGCAAGTTCCAGCTGTCCGGAGCCGGCTGCCGCGATATAGCGAGGCTGCATCTTCACAAAAATGTCCGAAACCTGCTCCACCTTCTTCCCTTGATAGATGCCGGATGCTACAAGCGTGTTTCTTCCCACAACAAGAGGTACCCGCCACCCAGCATGGCAATTCTCAATGTCTTGTACAGAGAGTTTTTTCCCATTGACAGACAGCTCTACCTTATCCAGATTGGAATACACTTTCACCGGATGTTCCACTGCTTCGCCGTCCGAAACCACAGTCCGATGCTTCCAGTCATCCACAGCAATGTGCAGCACCGGAATATCCTTACGCAAAAATGCCTGAAAATAATAAAACACATCTTTAGGCCGGCGATCATTGTACATCAGCCTTTATTATTAATGTGTGGCGTAGCCTCCTGGCGATTGGCAGAACTGAAATCAATGAAATTCCACTCTGTGGCGCCGACTATGAACGGCCGCCTCATGATAGCGGGCAGATAGTATTCGAGGTACAACTGCTGCCATTGCATGGAGAAATCGAATATCTGCGGCTCGAGCGACTGCAAGCGCGGGTCGGAACCGGCACCGAACTCACTGATTATTAACGGACGGTGCGGGTATTTACGATGCTCTTCGTCCACAAAGCGGTCGAAAGACTTGAAGTCGTTCTCATACCAGCCTGATAAAGGTTCCAACCGGAAATGTCGGTGATATTGCTGAGACCGATTTTATTGTAAATCTGATTGCGTGGTAGGCCATCGTACTCAGACGGTAGGGGTCTTCCCTCTTCAGAGTTTCCTCCAGATGCCGGGCAAGCGCCAAGGTATTCTCGTAGAAACCGTTGAGCCGTTGTTTCTTCACCCGATACTGCAGCTGGATGACAGCCTCGTTCATATACCCCCACATAATGACGGACGGATGGTTGTAATGCTGGCGAATCATTTCGCGCAAGGCGCTTGTGGCATTCGCGCGGAACTCGTCACCCAAAGCTATCAAATCTACTACCGGAATCTCCTCCCATACCAGCATGCCGAGTTCGTCGCAAGCACGCAACACGGCATCGTCCTGCGGGTAATGTGCCAGACGGACAAAGTTCACACCCATGTCTTTCAGCAACTGCATATCCCTGCGGTGCATCTCATCCGAAAGCGCTATGCCCATCGGCATCTGGTCCTGATGACGGCAAGCTCCCATAAGTTTCAGGGGTTCCCCATTCAACTTGAAGCCTTCCTGCGCATCCACGCTGAACCAGCGGACCCCCAAAGGGACACGTGTCTCATCTTTCAACACCTTGCCACGCACATCTTTCAAAGAAACTTTCACGCTGTACAGATAAGGGGAATCGGGCGACCACAACTGTGGCTTTTCCAACTGTAACCGCTCCTCGAAGGCGAACGCCCCGTCGGCATCTATCCGGACGCTGCGCAAAGATTGGGCTACGGTCTTCCCATCGGTATCCAGCACCTCGACGTCCAACTTCAACACCGCACGCCGCACATCACGGTTCACCAAAGTCCCACGCACACTGATTTCCGCCCTATCCTCACTCACGGAAGGCAAATCGACATAAATGCCCGTAGAGGCATAGTCGGTAAGGCTGATGTGCTGCTTTGCAGCACTGATGAGCCACACATTGCGGTAGATGCCGCCAAAGATGGTGAAGTCGCCGGACAAAGGAGGTATCCGGTCGTTCTGATTATTGACGTGCACCATCAGCAGATTCGGGGCATCAGTCCTTACTTTATCCGTAATGTCTACGGTAAAGGCAGAGTAACCTCCTTTGTGGGTAGTGAGCAGCTCGCCGTTGAGGTACACATCTGCCAGAGAATTGACAGCATCAAATTTCAGGTAAAGCTGCTTATCCCGCATCTGCGCGGCATCCGTACGGAACTCTTTCTTATACCAGGAAGAAGCCCTGCGGTAGTTACGGGTAGAATAGGCATCCGTATTCCAGGTATGTGGCAGATGTACCTGTTCCCAACCTTCCTCATGACATCGCACTTTCTGGAACCGATTGTCATTATACGCAACATAATACCAGCCGTCATTGAAACTCTGAACCACCCGCCCGGCATTGACAACCGTACATGGTGGACAGACACAATATTAATAAAAATATTTTCTTCATGTTTTTCAATAGATTATATTATTCCACACAAGTCAGGCAAATACTGCAAGAATGCTGCATATAGTTTGCAGTGAAAATGCAGACAATATGCAGCAACAATGCCATCTCAACGCAGTGTCTCGAATGCTGCATATTGCCGCCTCGGGAATCAGTTAGAGTAACGTGAACGTTGCTTTCTTTACGTCCCGGCTATTTCTGCCAATCATCACCTCAAAGTTACCGGACTCGCATACAAAATCAAGATTGTAGTTGTAGAACTTCAGCAATTCGGGGGTAATCTTGAAAGATACTTTTTTAGATTCGCCGGCTTTCAGGAAAATCTTTTCAAAGCCTTTCAACTCTTTCACCGGACGGGTTACACTTCCCACAAGGTCACGAATATAAAGTTGAACCACTTCTGCACCGTCTCTCTTGCCGGTATTGGTCACAGTCACGGTAGCAGTCAGTTCGCCCTTATCCGTCATGCTAGTCTTGTCCAAAGCCACGTCGCTATAAGAGAATGTTGTATAGCTCAAGCCGAAACCAAAGGGATAAAGCGGTTCATTGTCTATGTCTATATAGTTGCTGCGGAATTTCTGGAACCATGCACCGTCGGCAAGAGGGCGGCCCGTGTTCTTGTGGTTGTAGAACAAAGGAATCTGTCCCACGCTCTTCGGGAAAGTCGTAGTCAGCTTCCCACTCGGATTCACATCACCAAACAATACATCACCGATGGCAAAACCTGCCTCACTGCCCGCAAACCATACATTCAGAATGGCCGGCACGTTTGCCTGCTCCCAGTTCAGTACCAGCGGACGACCGGTAAACAGCACCAGTACCACCGGTTTTCCCGTTTTCAATAATTCCTGTAACAGTATGCGTTGGGTGTCCGTCATTTCAAGATTCGTGCGGCAACTGCTCTCTCCACTCATTTCCGAAGACTCACCGAGCGCAGCCACAATAACATCCGATTTGGCAGCCACGGCAAGAGCCTCGTCCAGCAACTCCTTGTCCGAACGATTGTCACGGTGTAAAGAACGTCCGAACATAGTGGCACGTTTCTCATATTCGGCATCACTCATCAAATTACAGCCTTTCGCAGTCAGTATTTCGGCTTTACCGCCTGCTACCGCCTTCAAACCTTCAGCCAAAGAAGTAGCATTCTTCAATACGGCAGCCACACTCCAAGTACCCGGCATATTACTGCGGCTGTCTGCCAACGGACCTACCACAGCAATAGTGCCCTTCTTGGCCAGCGGAAGCACATTACCCTCGTTCTTCAGCAACACCAAGCTCTCCGAAGCAATCTTACGCGCAACGGCACGATGCTCTTTGGTAAAGATTTGCTTCTTGGCACGCTTCACATCACAGTATTTATAAGGATTATCGAACAAGCCCAACTTGTACTTAGCTTCCAAAATACGGCGACAAGCACATTAATTGCTTCTTCTGTCACTTTTCCTTCTGTCAATGACTTCTTGAGCGTACCAACAAATGCATCGCTCACCATATCCATATCTACACCAGCATTCAGCGCCAACGCGGCAACAGTCTGCGTATCGCCCATGCCATGGTCGGTCATTTCTGTAATTCCGGTATAATCTGTCACTACAAAACCGTCAAACCCCCACTGCTTACGCAATACATCCGTCATCAACCACTTGTTTCCAGTGGCAGGAATGCCATCGACCTCATTGAAAGAGGCCATCGCACTGCCCACACCGGCATCAACCGCCGCCTGATAGGGCAACATGTATTCATTGAACATGCGCTGATGGCTCATATCTACTGTATTATAGTCACGTCCTGCCTCACCGGCACCATACAAGGCAAAATGCTTTACACAAGCCATAATCTCATCATTACGGCTCATATCCTTTCCCTGATAACCACGTACCATGGCCTGCGCAATGGCTGCTCCCAGAAACGGGTCTTCACCGTTGCCCTCGGACACACGCCCCCAACGGGCATCACGGCAAATATCCACCATCGGACTGAATGTCCAGCAAATACCGTCGGCACTGGACTCAATGGCCGCAATACGCGCCGATTCTTCAACCGCCTTCATATCCCATGTACACGACAATCCCAAAGGAATGGGAAACACCGTTTCATATCCATGAATAACATCCATACCGAATAAGAGAGGAATACCCAAACGACTTTCTTCAACCGCCTGCTTCTGTACATCGCGGATACGTTCCACACCTTTCAGATTGAAAAGCCCGCCCACTTCACCGGCACGAATACGTTTGGCCACATTACTACTTTTAGCCTGACCGGTCGTAATCTCACCGGTAACCGGCAGATTCAACTGACCTATTTTCTCTTCCAGGGTCATCTTCTTCATTAAATCGTCAATGAAACGATTCATATCGACCGGAGATTTCTGCGCATACGCACTAACGGCAGTAAACATCAACAAGGCTAAAAATGATTGTAACTTGAAAAGTAAATGCTTCATGTCTTTCATGCTTTTAATTTATAGAAATATTATTTTGCTGCAAATAAAAGAAAAGCATGCGACAACCTCCACATCCCGCACTACAATAAAAGTACATCCATCACTAAAAAACAAAATAGGAAGTACAATATTAGTACTTCCCCCATTAATATTTTACTGTAAAACAGTTATTTAAAATTTATAAGGAAATCAGTTAGACTTTCTTCCGGAAGCAGATTGAATTTCTTGCGCAACCGGTATCTTGCAGCATCAACCCCACGCGTGGAAATATTGAGCAACTTCGATATCTCCTTTGTCGGCATATTCAAGCGAAGCAATGCACAAAAGCGCAAATCTCCTGAAGTCAAATCTGTATATTGAAGTTTCAGATTACGGAAGAAGTTTTCGTGTATACGGTCAAAATTAGCCTGAAACATAGTCCAATTCTCTTTATCGGACACTATATTGCTATTAACTAAAGTGAGCAGCTTATCCAAGTTCTTACGGCCATACTGCCCCGACAACTTTTGCCGCTGTATCTCTTCTTTCAAGGAATTCAGAAATTCCTGATGGGCGATATTTGTCATTACCACACTGGACAACTCCTTGCTTTTAAAACGCAAATCGGCCTCAAGCTGCTCCTTTTCCAACTCAACAATCTTCTTCTCTTGCCGCTCGAGTTCTGCCTGATGGGCTACGCGCTGCCGTTCAATCACACGGTCTTTCTTTTTCTTCACGAAACGGTAGACCAGATATTGCAACAAAGCCAACAGACACAATCCTGCCAAGATATAACTTCCCACAGCCCAATAAGACAAGTACCACGGAGATAATATCTCAAAAGGAAGCTCTACCGATGCCAAAACCCTATCAGTATTATATATCTCAGCTTGGAAAATATAATTTCCATAAGGAAGACGGGCATACATTTTCTGCAAACTGCGTCCACTGGGCACCCATTGTTCGGAATAGCCATCCAACTTATATCTTACCTTATAAGTATAATCACTATAAACCGGATAACACAAGGTAAAACTCACTGTATTAAATTCGGACTCCACCCGGACTCCCGGCTGCGCCACCAATGTTTTCCGCTCACCACTGAATTCATCAATAGCCCGCATTCCCGAAATCCATAAAGAACGTTTGACTCGGGATTTATACAACGAAGAACTATCCGTCTCAATACGGGCAATGGCATTGTTCAGGCAAAGATAGGAATGATTATTTCTCTTGTCATAAGCCACGCTTCCACGCTCTTCCACTGCCAGACCGTCAAACAAAGAATATGGAATCCGGAGTTCTATATCGAAAGTATTTATCGCACATTTCACCAAATACACCGTTCTGTCCCCTACAAACCAATAACGATCTCCACTTGCACGACTCACAGTCTTGATTTCCCTCAATTCCGCCAATTGTTCATTCATCGTTTCATAAGGAACAATCGAGTCGGTCATATCTTCATAAGTATAAAAGTATTCTCCATTAGAAAAAACCACCCGACCATTGATTTTAAAAAGCGTGAAACTTCCACCCTCTACTTCTCCCAAACTCTCATACTTCCGCACATCCTTTACCAGCTTCATATCCGGATCAATCCGAAAGCGATACAAACCATTCCTTAAGTGTTTCGCCCAGATATTCCCCTGATGGTCCACTTCTATATGGCGAATCATGTGACTGAACCCACGTAAGGACCGAGTAAAATAATACTCTCCCGAAGCAGTTTCCGTATATAAATTCAAAAGCGCATAAGTCCCCTCCAATAAAAAAGACTGTTCCTTCAATTCAATCTTTTCCATACACATCCCTCCCTTTGCGTCAGCCACCTGCTTTGACTTCAATCCCGATATAAGGAAAGTACCCTTGTTGTGTCCGCAAAAAATCTGTTTTCCCCATTCATCGACGAACCACGCTTGTTCTTCCAAGCCCGGAACCAATTCAGCCTTTCCATCCTTAAGCCAATAAAGTCCTTGATTAGAAGCAATATAAGCTTCATTTTCCCTTACTAGAACATCATATACCATACCTATTTTACGAAACGGAGGTTCATAATAATAGATTAGAGAATTATTGTGTATATAGCAATACCTTCATCCAAAGCTGTCCATATATTATTGTCATCATCACAATACAACTTCAAAACAGTATTGTTCTGTAGTTTATTATCCGTATTGACCTTCCAAATCAGCTTTCCTTTTTTATCCAACGCATATATGCCATCGGATATTGTGCCAACAACGTAGCAACTGTCTTTGGTCATCACCGCACGATTAATGGTATGCTTCCTGAATACATCATCACATTCGGTTTCCCATTTTTCCACCCTCCCATCTCGATAGAGAAAACCTCCCTGATTACGGGTAAGCATTAAAACCGCATCATCATAAGGAAGCCCAGCCAGGACATCGCTATTCCCAAATGCCTTTCTGGGAATAAGTTCTTCCATTTTCCTGCCAGAAAAGACACAAAGTCCACCATTATTCTTTGAGAATAAAAAGTATTTCCAACCTGAAATAAGTTCAGAGGAAGACTCTTCATCCGAGTACCTTCCACCGAATTTCCATTATAAAAAAAGAGAGAACCAAACGATTGAAAAACAATTTCTCCTTGAACGCAAACAATGTTCCAGATTTCATCGTTATGAAAAGTAAAATCCTTCACCTCATCTTTTAGCGAATGATATTCAAGGGTATTATAAGGAGTACGGACAAAATAACCGAATTCTTCGTAAGAGCCTACATAAATTCTTCCATCTTCACTGATATATATAGCACGCACAATTCCTTTTGTCGGTAATTCATACAACCGCCAAGCACTTCCATCAAATTCCAGCAGTCCATTATTATTGCCAAAATACATCACCCCTCTTTCATCTTGTGCAATAGACCAATTCTGAATACCGGCATTATAATCCGACACCGAATAGCTCCTCACTATAGGAGAAAAAGGTATGGGTGAAGCTTGCAGCAAACTACTGAAAACCAAAGACAAGAGAAACGTTATTGCAATTCTCATGAGTACTGTTTATAGGTATTTACCAGCAAAGATAAAGCTTTTTGCGTTTTCGTAAAAACAAAATCGCGGATTATCCTCTTTTTCTTGGAAGATAATCCGCGATAATATCCAAATCCAATTTATTAATTTTCAGCAGTTTTCTGTTTTCCCAAAGGAATAGAAACACCCAAGTAAGCATTGACATTCTTCGTATTCTTACCAAAGAACATATAGTCTGTTCCCGCAAAGAAAGGACCCAGTTTCAGTGCCAGACCGAAGGTTTTACCGGCTCCTTGAAGTACGGAATAGCTGGCAGCTACATTGAAAGCATTCGTCGGACGGATGCAGGCAGAGAAAGTCAGCTCATTCAAAGTTTTCGGTTTGGCAAAACGACCGGTATACAAGGCACCCACTACCAGCCAATCATTCAGTAAGGCATATTCAGCGCCAAGAACCATTGTAGAAGTCAATCCACAGGTACGGCTCTTCTCAGAAGCCTCCTCCGTCTTGAGCTGCAACATGTCATAGTTAAGAATCTCGCCGCTGTTCACAATATCCATGAACTCCTGTTGCGAGGCCGGGTCAAGAAGATCATAAGTCTGCTCTGCATTGGCTCGCGCTATACTGGTATTCGATTTAGACCATTTGATAAAGCCCAAATCAAGAACTGAAGCAGAAAGTGTCAATTTATCCAGTAACTTGTAAGATACTCCCAAATCAATAGCCCCACCATATCCGGCAAAACCAAAACTGCCAAAATCAATTTCATCGATATAATCACCATTCTCATTCTCGGGAAGTTCTAACAGCTTTGACGAGTTCTCCAAAGTTGCATCCACTTGAATGGAAGCTTTACTCGTCACTCCTGAAGAGCCGACAGAAGGAGTTTCCACATGAATCTGGTTGATGTTCAGCTTTAAGTTACCGATACCCAGCAGCATCTTCACCTTACCACCTACAGCCAGTCGGTCTGTGATATTCCTTGCAAAGCCAAGGCCGACTTCCGCATAGGAATTTATCTCAAGCTTCTGTCCATTAATGGTTTCGTTAATACCCCAATAGTCAGAAATATTGTCGCCGAACTCCCGGCTGCTCATGTTATTCATAAACTGGAACATGGTTTTCGGTATGGCGGCACCGATATCATTACGCAACCCCACATTGACTGACCAGAAGTTCTTTCCTTTATACCACCCGGCAGACAGAATGTCGGTACTCAAATTCACATTCAAGTTATTGGTAGCATCCAGTCGGTTCATAAAGTCATTGCTCATGAAATAGTCGCTATCATCACTGTTCTCAATAATGTCCATAATATCCCTATACCCCAGGGAACTGGAGTTGACGGTAGCATTCAACGAACCTATCACGGGAATATTCAGATAACCGCGTCCCGGCATCAAGGCCGGATTGAGCTGCATACGCTGGTTACTTCCTTCCATAAAGTAGGAAGTGCGCAGGAACTGGGCTTGTCCGGAAAGAGAGAAGCAAAGCAACAATACCACAGACAGCCATACTTTCAGAGAATTCAATTGTTTCATAACCTTGTCAATATTTTCATTATCACCTGCAAAAATATAAAACAAGTTAATACCCTACAAACAACTTAACCGGATAGTCGTGTATAAAAGGCTTATACAGAGACTATCCGGTATAAATTAAGGAGCAAATAAAAGAATCCTCTTAAGAGTGTCCTTATACTATTTCATCATAAACATGTTCATTTGCTCTCGTAGCGGTACTCAGAAAAACCGGGGCTGTCTCCTTTCTTTGTTGCAGAGACATTGACGTCACTGCCGGAGCACTCAACATTTCCTTATATTTTTCCGGAGCAGTCAGTATCTTTACAGCCTCTTTCAAATCATCATCATCTTTCAACTGCTGGATAATGCTTCCACGCTGGAAATAATAACGTTTGATGATTTCTACCGCAATCATGCTCTTGATGTCCTTGGAGAAATGGTCAAGGTCACGGTCCAGATTATGCGACAATTTTTTCTCCAGCGCTTCAAACTCTTTCGAAGCATCAGTCAGATAGCCCTCAAATTCGGCCATCTCCTTCAGGTTCTTCAGCATCTTCTCTGTCTGCTGGTCGTATTTGAAGTCCGCCTTTTTCACCATCGCCTTGAAGTCCGCATAATCGGCATCTGTAATTTCAAACTTCTCTGCTGAAGGAATGGTAGGATGTTTCAAGCAATAGTCCGTAGCATAATTGAAAATAAGATTGTCATTGACAAGATAGAACAGAATGTTGGGCAGCTTCTCCTGCTTCACCGCAATGTCCGGAGTCACGCCTCCGCCATCCCGCACTTCACGTCCGGCAGCCGTATGGAACACGGTAGTAAGGCTGTCCGGAATACGTCCCACACTGCCGTCCTCATTCCGGTGCTTGTAGTCGATAGCCTGCACACAACGGCCGCTGGGAATATAATATTTGGAAGTCGTCAGCTTCATGGTACCACCGTACGGCAACGGACGGGTGGTCTGCACCAATCCCTTACCGAAAGTACGGTTACCGATAATGACCGCACGGTCAAGGTCCTGCAAAGAGCCCGCAAGGATTTCTGACGAAGAAGCCGTTCCGCCATTGACCAGAACAGCCAAAGGAATTTCCAGATCCAACGGTTCACGCAATGTCTTGTAGGTATTGCTGGCTTGCTTAATCTTACCCTTTGTCGTCACAAGTGTTTTTCCGCGAGGCAGAAAGAAGTTGGCTATCTCTATAGACTCATCCAGCAAGCCACCCCCATTGTTCCGCAAGTCAATCACCAACGAAGTCATCCCCCGCTTCTTCAAGTCCAGAAAAGCCTGCTTGAACTCCTTGGAAGGATTCCCCGAGAAGGTGCTGAGATTGATATAACCTATATTATTATCCAGCACTGTATAATAAGGTATGAACGGCAATTGGATGGAACGGCGCACAATGTCGAAATCCAACGGTTTCTCTGTACCGGGACGTTGCACTTTCAGCTTGAAGCTGGTACCCACTTGTCCGCGAAGCATCTCGCTGACTTCTTGGTTGTTCTTTCCGGCAAGGTCCTTTCCGTCAATCTCCATCAAAATATCTCCGGCTTTCAGGCTACATCGGCAGCAGGCATATTCTCATATGGCTCAGATATCATGGAACGTTTTAGTTTCGGATTCCAAGTAATCACAGAACCTATACCACCATAGGAATTCTTCAGCATCTGCTCCAATTCGCTTTGGTCATCTTCCGGATAATACTCCGTGTAGGGATCCAGCGAGTAGAGCATGGCATCAATGCCTTCACGGATAGTCTTGTTCGGATCAATCGTATCCACGTAGAACATATCCAACTCTTTCACAATGGAATTGAATATATCCAGATTCTTTGCTATTTGGAAACTACGGCTATCACCACTCTTAAACCCCCAAAAACAAAAGGCTCCTGCTACAATCAGCAAGGTAATCATCCAGCGTATCTTTAAAATTCTTTTCATAATATGTCTATGTGATAATATGCTAATTAATTAATAAAATTTCTTCCTTGATTTTTTCCCATTGTGCAGCCTGAAGCTCCGTACCCACCACTTGTATCACATCTTTGGAGAGAAGGGAGCCTATCTTGCCACATTTCTCCAGCGAGTAGCCACACGTCAGTCCATACAAGAAACCTGCCGCAAAATAGTCGCCAGCTCCTGTAGTGTCCACCACTTTCTCTACCGGAGCCGCTTGTACCTGCACCATCTCTGTACCTTTACGAATCAGAGAACCATGGGCACCCACCTTTACAATGGCTATGCTACACATTTTGGCAATGATGTCCAATGCTTCCTCCGGTTCCTTACCCGTAAAAGCCTTTGCCTCTTCCTCATTGGCAAAAACAATATCCACATATTTGTTGACCAACAGAGAGAAAAATTCAAGGTCTCCTTCTACTATATTGTAGCTCGCCATGTCCAAACATACTTGTAAGCCGGCCTCTTTAGCCAGCTCAATGGCACGGAGAATCATATCATGGTCTTGCACCAGATACCCCTCTATAAATAGGTAAGCATATCCTTTGAACATATCCAGCGAAAGATCTTCCGCCTTCAATGTAGAAGCCGCCCCCAAATAAGTGCCGAAAGTGCGCTCTCCATCAGGAGAAATGAAAGTAGAGGCTACACCGGACGGAAGGGTAGTGGAAAGCAATAAATCCGCCTCTGTCCCATGCTCCAGCAGACTATCCCGGAAAAAGTTACCATAAAAGTCATTGCTTACTTTTCCGATGAATCCCGTACCCGCACCAAGGCATGCCATTGCCCGAATTGCGTTTCCGGCAGAACCTCCGTTAGCCAGATGCGTCTCCATCCGGCTGAAATACTCACTAATTTTCAAGAACTTATCTTCATCAATCAGCGTCATGCTTCCTTTCGGAAGCTGCATCTCCGTCAAAATATTATCATCTTCAATGATTGCCAGCGCATCGACCAAAGCATTGCCCAACCCAATTATTTTATCCATCTTCGATATTTTTTTTGCAAAGATATTGCATATTTCAAAATATCCTATTACTTTTGCAGCGCATTTGAGAAAAAACAACATTCTTCCTTAGCTCAGTCGGTTAGAGCATCTGACTGTTAATCAGAGGGTCCTTGGTTCAAGTCCAAGAGGAAGAGCAAAAGGTTCGTCATGCAGGCGAACCTTTTTTATTTGAATCAACTATCTGGCATTCCGGCTCAAGGATCATTCTCAATAATCCGTTACAGCAAGTGTCAGCACACTGATACACATCCCTTCCACATCCCGAAACGCATCGGCGCACGCCGTAGTGGTGGCTCCGGTAGTCAGCACATCATCCACCAGCAAGACATGCTTTCCGGCAAAGCGTTCGGGACAGTCAAGGCGGAACATGCCGTCCACATTCTCCCACCGCTCATACGCCGACTTACTTGTCTGCGTCTCCGTATGCCTCTTGCGCACCACAGAAGAAGTATCCAGGGAAAGACCGGTAACCGCTGCAATCCCCCGGGCTATGTACTCGCTTTGGTTGTACCCGCGTATCCGTTGTTTACGGGGATGCAAAGGAACGGGCACTATAACGTCTATACCGCGAAAGAAGCCCGACTCCAGCAGCTCCGCTGCCATAAAGCGTCCCATTATCTCACCTAAATCCTTACGCCCGCCATATTTCAGCAGATGTAGTATCCGGCGGAAGTCGCTGCCTTTCTGATAAAAAAAGTAGGAGGTGGCATGTTCCAAAGGAAATTTTCCCCAAAACATACGCTCCACCGGATTGTCCACACGAAGATGATACCCCGTACGGGGCAAACTCATATTACACTTCAGGCAAATAGCATCTTCTCCCTCCTGCAAAGCTCGCCGCACACAGCGCACTGCCGGGGAAAGAATAAATGAAGAAAAGATAGAAACCAAGTTTTAAATGTGTTTTTCATAGGTGTTACATTCCTAAAGGCATCGCCTTCTGCACCAGCTCCAGCAAGAACGGGTGCAGCCACCCGTTAGTGGCGACCACATGATGCCCGTCGATGAAACCGGCGTTTCCATAAAAATCTGTCACCCGTCCGCCTGCTTCCTGCACAATCAGTGCCGCCGCCGAGAAATCCCATTTTCCGAGGAAAGCCTCCAGCCAAGCGTCGAAACGTCCTGCCGCCACATAGCAGAGGCTATTGCCGCCGAACCATTCATACGGATACCCGCCACCCTGCCGTACAGTTCGCGTATCAGATACTCTCCCGTACGGGCATATTGTTCCGAATTATACGGAAGCTCCGTCACCACGAACGAAGCTTCCATGCTACGGACGGAAGATACTTGTAGAGACTGCCCATTAAGGTATGCGCCACCGCCCTTCCAAGCATAGAAACACTCGTCCAGACAAGGGTCATAAACAACTCCCAGCAACAACTCGTGCTTGTTGCGCAAAGCGATACTGACACAGTAGGGGCATTGCCATGAATATAATTGGTAGTACCGTCAAGCGGGTCCACCACCCAACAATACGGCTCATCCCGGTAGACTGCCGAGCCCTCCTCCACGATAAAACCGGCTTCGGGCAGAAGAGCGCCCAGTGCGGCGACAACGCGTTTTTCAGACTCCTTGTCCACATAGGACACATAGTCGTGCGCATGCTTTTCCTCCACCGCTTCCCTACGGAAACTCTTACGCTCTTCTTTCAGGAAGCGCCCCGCCGTACGGGCCACATCGCAGACTTTACCGGTCAAGATTCTTAAATCATCCATTGTTCAAGCAATCATTAGATTCACTGATTTCATTTTTATGTTCAAAGATACACAAAATATAAGAGAAACGAATAAAACCTGTAAATCTTGCACCTGATTTATCCTATATAACGGGTAACTCAAAAAGCACATAATATTAATAATGTCCCAGCATATATCACTTATGTTCAAAAATACAAAACAAAGTGTTTTTTGTCTGTTCAAAGCCGGTACAGATTATAATTTTTGCCTTACATTTACAGAGGGTTAAGCATACTCCTTCCCCCTAAAACGGATAAGAAGAACAACTAATTTATTAACATACCAAACGAAAAAAACATGAAAAAAAGTATCCTATTTAATCACAAGCCTTTTCCTCTGTATTTTCTGCC